>JAEEGL017274279.1_pt1 | contig 85343 bp, 76 predicted proteins | sample 9134231 | NCBI WGS metagenome assembly JAEEGL01 (sample SAMN16246548, study PRJNA631951) | gut metagenome | biome: gut microbiome; feature: rumen; material: fiber-attached | host: Bos | place: Iran: Karaj | collected 2018-10
AAGGCGAGAGAGAAGCTTCGCGTGCTCAGCATGACGGACCAGGAACGATGGGAATACGAACAGTTTCTGTCTGACAAATGGTATGAGCGTGACGTGATCGACTATGCGGAGACACAAGCTTGGAACAAGGCTTGGGACAAAGGCTATGACGTTGGTGAGGCAGATGGAATGGCCAATGGAATGGCTAAAGGAATAGCTAAAGGAATGTCCGAGGGAATAGCTAAAGGAATGTCCGAGGGAATAGCTAAAGGAAAAAGCGAAGCCATTCATGAAATGATACAAAAGATGATAGCCGAAGGCTTGGACGAAGAGACCATTTCCAGAATCACAGGATTTCCCCATCTTTAACAAAAAACAGAAAGTGGAAAACTATCTTTGTCGCTTCTTCTGTCTTTCGTCTTCTTTTTTTATCTTTGCCGTTGAAGAAAAACTATTAAATGGGAGATAAAATGAGAAAGACATTTCTATTTACGCTACTGCTGGTTATAGTGCTATCAGTTCATGCGCAAGAGGCAGTGACAGTGAAGTTCACTGCGGCTACAGAGACAGGAGGGTACAGTCCATTCACCTCAGTGTTGGTTACTGATATCACCCAAGGTTGGATCACGACCCTAATCTATCCTGATACGGCGCTGGTGCTATATCCGTCTGTTGTGGGAGTAGGAGAGTGGCAAAGGCGGGATCCCAACATGGGATCAGCCTTCCCGAATCCCTTTACGGATATGACTCGTGTGCCTCTTGAACTATCAGAGACCTCTGAGGTGACACTGCAGGTGATACGCACCGATGGTGAGGTGGTGACTGCGCGTAGCATGCATCTTGTCCCAGGTGTATATGATGTGAAAGTGTATCTATCTACCCCAGGCATGGCGTTCTTGAGTGTGGCGACACCTCGGGGGCGATCGGTGACCAAGCTGGTGTGCATGGGGCATGGTGGTGCCGATGATGTGGAGGTGAAGTGCATGGCTGCAGATGCCATACCTGACACTTCTGGAGACTTTATCTTGGCTCGCGGCGAGGCTCCTGGCGTGTTCGAATTGGGCGACATGATGCGCTATGAGGCATTTCTGTCGGCAGACGGGACAACGATTCATAGCGCAGTGGTGGAGCAAACGCAATATACCAACGAAACAGTGACGTTGTTTTTCCCATCGGAGGCTCCTGTAGGTGCAATCGACGGATTGTTCACCATCAACGACAATGGCGGAAAGGCCTATTTCTCTAAGGGAAATCTTCAATACAATAAAACCACTGACGTATGGTCGTTTATGGAGCATCAATACGACATGGTTGAAAACCTTGGACAGGATGTGGGAGTGAACTATGCCGAACAAAACATCATTAGCCTTTTCGGCTGGAGTACGAGCGGCTACAACCATAGCATTTACTGCTACCAACCCTGGAGTACCAGTATTTCTTCTGGTGACTACCAAGCTTATGGCGACTATCAGTCCAATCTCAATGATCAGTCTGGCCAAGCTGATTGGGGTTATAATGCCATTGAAAATGGCGGCAACGTTGAGAATCAATGGCGTACGTTGACTTCGGAAGAGTGGATGTACGTCTTCGATTCTCGAGCCACTCCTTCGGGTATCCGATTCGCTAAAGCGCAGGTGGGCAATGTAAACGGAGTGATTTTGCTGCCTGACGACTGGAATGGCGGTTATTTCAGCTTGAATTATCCAAATACCACGAATGTTTTTTTCGATTGCAATATCATTACATTGGGGCAATGGGCTACGATTGAGCAGCATGGTGCCGTCTTTTTGCCTACTGCTGGCTACCGATTGGGTACCGAGGTCTTCAATACAGGAAGTAGTGGCCATTATTGGTCTTCTTCGCGCAACAACGAATCCCGCGCTTACTGTGTGTCCATTTTTGATTCTGGATTGTATCCACAAGCTATAGACTTCGTGTTCAACGGCTTCTCAGTCCGCTTGGTGCAGGTGGCTCATTAGTATGAAACACATTCTCGTTGTCATGGCGGCTTTTGCTTGGGGTTTTCTGTCGCCATCATGCTCCAAAAAAACCAAGCCCCATGACATTGTCATGCTTTTCGACCATCCTGCGGAAATATGGGAGGAATGTATCCCACTCGGCAATGGCCATATCGGTATGATGCCTGACGGTGGCGTTTTCCGCGAAACCATCACGCTTAACGACATCACACTTTGGTCGGGTGCGCCATCTGATGACGCTAATCCTTTGGCCAAAGCTTCGCTTCCTGAAATCCAAAAGCTCCTAAAGGAAGGCAAAAACTATGAGGCGCAACAGCTGATGTATGAGACTTTTGTCTGTGGAGGACAAGGCTCAGGTCATGGCTGTGGTGCCAATGTGCCTTTTGGTTGCTACCAAACGCTTGGAAACATGGAACTTGATTTTGATCTTGCGAGAGAAAACCAACCAGACAATTATTCACGTTGTTTAAATTTAAACACCGCCATTAGTGAAGTGAATTATTCCGTTAATAATCACCATTTTAACCGAACCTATTTTCTTTCTCGTGAGGATGATGTAGCCGTGATCAAAATGGTTTCCGATACGGCTTTTTCTTTGAATATCAATCTTTCAAGACCTGAATGTGCAACGGTCACTAACCTTGAAAATGGAGCCGTTCTTCAGGGTCAGCTTCATAGCAATGTGAATGGGGTAGATGGGATGCGTTTTTTTGCCAAGGTGTTGGCAGTTCCTTCCAACGAACAAGCGAACTGGACGCTGTATTTTGCGGCTGCCACCGATTTTTTTTGCGATGATCCAGAGCAATATGTCAATGAAAAGATTGAGAAAGCTGTTAACATGGGCTATCAACAGTTGCTTGAAAGGCATCTGCAATCCTATCATGAATTGTTTGACAGGGTAGAACTTGACATCAATGAGGTTATGGCAAATGCCTCTGACGAAATGACTTTAAAGGAACATTGGCAAAAGTTTCTGACAGAGGATGATGCTTGGTTTCCAGTATGTTATTTCCAATATGGTCGCTATCTGTTTATCAGCTCCACGCGAGAAGATATGCTTCCTCCCAACCTTCAGGGTTTGTGGGCGAATACTATCCAAACCCCTTGGAATGGCGACTATCACTTAAACATCAACGTGGAAATGAACCATTGGCCTTGCGAGGTCTGCAACCTCTCTGAACTGCATCTGCCTTTGATTCATTTTACGGAACGCCTGATGGAATCGGGACGTAAAACGGCTCATGACTTTTACGGTGCAAGGGGTTGGACCGCTCATGTGGTCTGTAATCCCTGGGGATTTACCGCGCCAGGAGAGCATCCTTCGTGGGGTGCGACAAATACGGGTGGCGCATGGCTTGCTCTTCATGCCTGGCAACACTTTCAATTCACACAGGATACGGCATTTCTTCGTGACGTTTATCCGATGATGAAGGAAGCTTCGATGTTTTTCCTTGACATGATGATAGAGGAACCCGAACACGGATGGCTGGTCACGGCACCAACCACCTCGCCTGAAAACGCTTTTTATGATGATAATGGCAATGTTGTTTCAGTGTGCATGGGCAGCACTATGGATGTGCAGATTATCAGCGAACTCTTTGACGCCGTTACCGAGACGTCGGGAATACTTGATACGGACAAGGATTTCAGCGATTCGCTCCAATTTGCGAAACTTCGTTTTCCACCGATACAAATCAGTGAACAAGGCTATCTCATGGAGTGGCTTAAAGATTATCGGGAGGTGGAACCCAAACATCGGCATGTCTCACATCTCTTCGGCCTTTATCCGGGTTCGATGATGACGAAGAACAAGACTCCTGACTTGATGAATGCCTGTCGTGAGACTTTGAAACGTCGCGGCGACGAGGGCACAGGATGGTCACGGGCATGGAAAATCAATTTTTGGGCAAGGCTTGGCGATGGAGACCATGCTTATTTGTTGCTGAAAAATCTGCTTCAACCAGCCCTTCATGATGGCGCTGCAGGTACCTATCCCAACCTTTTCTGCGCTCATCCACCTTTCCAAATAGATGGCAATCTCGGTGGCACGGCAGGTATCGCTGAAATGCTTTTGCAAAGTCACGATGGTGTTATTGAGATGCTTCCGGCCTTGCCATCAGCGTGGAAAGACGGCTGTTTCAAGGGTTTGAAGGCTCGTGGTGGTAAAACGGTGGACTGTGAGTGGAAAAATGGAAAGGTGATTCGTTTTCGGATTCGATGACATTGTTTATCTTTGCAAAAGAATTGTCTTTAAAAATAATAAAATGAAAAAACTGATGATTGCTATTGGATTGGCAGGGTCGCTGATCGGCTGTGCGCCGAAAGAACCCACCCCGGTAGAACCAGCCCCACAAGAGGAATTCAAGTTCCTTGTGGATCAGTTCGCCGACCTTCGTATCATGCGTTATCAGATCCCTGACTGGGACCAACTGACGCTGCAACAGAAAGCCTACATCTATTACTTGGGTGAGGCTGCCAAGTGCGGTCGCGATATCCTCGCTGACCAAAACTTTAAGTACAACCTCTGCGTCCGCAAAACCGTTGAGGCCGTGCTGAATACCTATCAAGGAAACCGTGAAAGCAATGATTTCCAGAATTTTGTAGTGTATGCTAAACGTATCTTCTTTAGTAACGGCATCCATCATCACTATGCGGAAGACAAGTTTTTCCCTGAGATTTCCGAAGCCTATTTCGCCGAATTAGTGAAAGGCAGCGATGCCACTCAACTTCCATTGAAAGAAGGCGAGACGGTGGATGAATTCATCGCTTTCCTGACCCCGGTGATTTTCGACCATGACCTCTACAAGATGCGCCGCAGCAGCGAAGAGGACATCATCGCCAACTCTGCGGTCAACTTCTATCAGGGCGGCCTTACCAAAAAGGAAGTTGAGAAGTTCTATGGCAAAATGCGTAATCCCAAGGATCAAACCCCGATTTCGTACGGCTTGAACTCGCGCTTGGTAAAGGAAAATGGCAAAATCTATGAGGATGTCTATAAAGCTGACGGCCTCTATGGTGAAGCTATCACTGCGATTATCGGATGGTTGGAGAAGGCCAACGAAGTCGCCGAAAACGACAGCCAACGCGACTATACCCGCAAACTCATTGACTATTACAAGACAGGAAATCTTAAAACGTGGGACGAATACAACATCGCATGGGTGCAGGATTCTATCTCTCATATCGATTTCGTGAATGGTTTCATCGAGGATTATGCCGACCCGATGGGCATGAAGGCTACATGGGAATCCATCGTTGATTTCAAGGATTTGGAAGCCACACGTAACTCTAACATTATCAGCGAGAATGCCCAATGGTTTGAGGATCATTCACCTGTGGATCAGCGTTTCAAGAAAGAGCATTGCAAGGGTGTCTCAGCCAAGAGCATCAATGTCACTACCTTGGGTGGCGACTGCTTCCCGTCACCTCCCATTGGCATCAACTTGCCTAACGCCGACTGGATTCGTAAGGACTATGGCTCTAAGTCGGTGACCATCACCAATTTGATGATCGCTTACGACAAGGCAGCCGAGGAATGCCCCAAGAGTGCATTGAAGGAGTTCGCCTATTCGGAAGAAGAGGTCGAGCTTTGCAAGAAATATGGTTCTGAGACAGATATTGTCCACACCACCTTGCATGAATGCCTCGGTCACGGCTCTGGCAAATTGTTGCCTACTACTCAGCCCGGTGCCTTGAAGGAGTTCAGTTCCACTTTGGAGGAAGCCCGCGCCGACTTGTTTGGCCTGTATTATCTTGCGGATCCCAAGATGGTCGAACTGGGTGTGATCTCTGATCCTGAAGCGTATAAAGCCGAGTACTGTGGCTACATCCGTAATGGCATGATGACACAATTGGCTCGTGTGGAACTGGGTAAAGACGTGACGGAAGCCCACATGCAAAACCGTAAGCTTATCGCTGAATGGTGCTATGTGCATGGTAAGCCGAACAACGTCATCGAGAAGAAAGTGGAAAACGGCAAAACCTACTTCGTGATCAACGACTTTGAGGCTTTGCGTGGCTTGTTCGGAGAACTGCTTGCCGAGGTGCAGCGTATCAAGAGCGAAGGTGACTATGCCGCTGGCAAAGCTTTGGTCGAGAAATATGCTGTGAAAGTGGATCCTGAACTCCATAAGGAAGTCAGAGAACGCTATAACGCATTGGGACTGAAACCATACGGCGGATTTATCAACCCGGTCATCACCCCTGTCGAACAAGACGGCAAGGTGGTGGATTACAAGGTGGATTATCCTGATGATTTCGTCGCTGAGCACCTTGATTTAGGCAAACGTTATAGCTTTTTGAAAGCCTCTCGATGAATGCGTGGCTACATGGTAGCCTCATCCCCGAAGGATATAAGAAAATGTTCTCGGTAGGGTAACCCCACCGAGAACATTATTTTTGGGATGTGCCCAAATCTCTTTGGAACAGGTTAAAACCGTAGTGTCAAATTTCCCATCACGTTAAATCCTGCCATGGGGATGTATCCTATCTGATAATAACGATTGTCATTGGTGTGGCCGCCGCTCTCGCAAAGTGCTGAATAAACCCAAGCACTGGCAGCATAATGCTTGTTGAAGACATTGTTGCAGTTGACTTTGAAGATGGCCTCTTTTACAACTTTTTTGGGCTTCAAAGTATATCCAATGCTCACGTTTGACGTTGAGTAGCCAGGCAACGAGCGGTCGAGGTTCTCAGTGTTGTCGAGATACATGCGTGAGACATAATTGGTGTGCCAAGTGGCTTCAAAACCTTTGTGGTGAAAGGTGATGAAGCCGTTGAGGATGGCTGAAGGGGAGAAGGCCAGCGTTGAATTGTCGTAATGGATGGTGGTGGTGCCATTGTCCCAATCTTCTACCACTTCATCAAAATCCTTGATTTTGTTTTGACTCAAGGCGGCATTAGCCTCAATGGTCAACCATCTTGTGGCATTGACTCCTGCCTGCAATTCAACACCCATTCTATATGATTTCTTGATGTTGGTCGTCAGGTCCTCGCCGATGTCGCTTTTGGCGCCAGTCTGGACAAATTGGTTGTTGAAATCCATATAGTAGAAGTTCGCGCCCGCCGAGAAAGTCTTGTTCTCATATTCGTAACCAAATTCATAATCAAGTAGTTGCTCTGGAATAGGAGGGGGGTAGGACCCGTTGTCGGTAAAGTTGTTGCGTTCAGGCTCGCGGTTGCTCATTGCCACGGATCCGTAAGCGCGATGACCGTTCAAGTGCCATGAAAAACCTGCTTTTGGATTGAAGAAATTGTAATGTTCATCGATGGTGAGGGCTTGGTTGAAGTATCCCGTTGAGTCATTGCCGATGAATTTGTCATTTATCCCATTGGTGTTGTAGTCAACATGGCGATATTGAACATCACCGAAAACGGTCCATTGCTCGTTGATGTTGAATGCCGCTTTCACGAAAATGTTGCCGTCGAGTTTGTTGGCGTCACTGTCGTAGTATTTGTATTTGCCATCCATCAGATATTTGTCGGAAATTTCCTGATCTGCGATGTATGTCAGATAACCAAAATGGTTCCCTTGGAAATTCTGAAGGGAAAGCCCACTCAAGATTTCCCATCTTTCATCGTTGTATTTTGTGAACCAGACACCACCGTATGTGTCTTGTCGTAGCCCCTTTTTGCGAACCACATCGGATTTTTTTGATTTGCCATCGGATTTGAACTCGTTGATGCCGAATTTGTTGGCTAATTTGTTGTTATAACGGAACTCTTCGTAATAGCCATAACCGTAGGTGTAATGCAACGATGCCGTTGTTGACCAGTTTTCGTTGATTTCCCAAGCCATTGAAAGGATGTTGTGATCCTGCCAGAAGTTGTCGGTGGTCTTGTCCCAAAAACTTCCGTTATTCAGCATATATCGTTCGGTGACGTAGTTGCCTTTTTCGTCTTTCAAGAAATTGCCATCTTCGTCATAGACGAGATACTCGTAAAGAGAATTGTATTGTCCAAGGCCGACATTCCATAGGTCTTCGTAGGACTTGATGCCAGTGCTCATTCCCCAAGTGCCATCCATGAGGCTTAGGTCATTGTCGCCGGCTGTCACGCCATTCCAGGCTTGACCGGTTTTCTCGAAGTTGCCGATGTTCTTGTAACGAATCTGGAGGTTGTCCTTCATGAAAGTGATTCCGCCGTAGTAGCTTCCGCTGCGTCCTTGGGTGCCGTGGATGAATCCATCAGTGTTGGTCTCATGGTAGGCTCCATCGATGACGAGATGGCTCCATAGTAATCCGGTGGATGCCTTCGCGCCGAAATTCAGGGTGTTGAATGAGCCGTATGAGCCTGTTATTTCTGCGCTCGGACGCAATGATGGTGTTGCGGATGACAATGCTATTGTGCCGCCAAAGGCACCGTCGCCATTGGTCGAGGTACCGACACCACGGCGGATCTGAACGGAATTCAGCAAGGATCCGTAGCTGTTCATGTTGGCCCAAAATACACATTGGTCTTCCGGAGAATTCAACGGAATGCCATCAATGGTGACATTGATGCGCGAGTCGCCGGCGCCACGGATGCGCATGTAGCTGGTGCCCGTTCCAACCCCATTGTCGCTCCAAGCAATGATGCCCGGAGTCTTTGAGAATAGGAAGGGCAACTCTTGGCCAGTCTTGGCAAATTCGCTAAGGCTGTTTTTCTTGATCTCCGATACAGCAAACGGTGCGTTTTTCTGTACGCGAACACCGCTGATAACCACTTCGTTAAGCAGTTCGAAGTGGGTGGTGTCGAAAACAATTTTCTCATTCTGCGCTTTCACATTTGCTGCGAAACACAGTGCAGCGATACAAATAAAAATTCTTTTCATCTTTTTGAACTTTTAGTTAATAATAAATGTGAAGGGGAAAGTTTGACGCTATCCAATTCCCTACGCCGGCATTATCCGGATCAGGTAAAGGGTATGATCTCAGCCTGTCTTTCAATCCTTTCGGATAGGGCACCCCTATTTGACGGGGCAAAGATAAGGATTTTGGGGATTCGAAAACTGATTTGATTGAATAAAATTGTTGTGAAAGACATCTGCCTTGACGGATGATAGCTTTGAAGTGAAAACTCCTGTTAAACCATCTGTCTGAGCATCATTTATTCATATCTGTTATTTCGAAAGGTTTATGAAATGCCTCCATTGCACTTCGTTGTCCGATTAGGCTGTTTGTGTCATCAGAGCCCACGGGTACTCCATTTGCACCTGGAATTCCCTTTCCTTCAATCCATTCTGGTGTTACTCTGGTACTTTCGCCTATAATGGAATAAGCATCAAGACCACCATATTGTTCAAGTATGGAAAGCACGAAGGAATATGCAGCAACCTGACAAGGAAGTCCTTCTTGCAAATGAACGCCATCATAATTTAGGTAACCCAATCCAGACGAGTTCTCACCAACGTTAGCATAATCACCCAATGCTTTTATGTCAAGAACTGTTCTCGCATTTTGGATAGCTGTTCCAACAGGAACCACAAATTCACATACGGTTTCGTTAAGCACTCTTTGTGCATTTGTGGCAATGCTGGTATAATTGGACACAATTGTTTCATCTGGGTGATTAGGGCCATTGGGACTTCTCGCAGGTCTCGATTGTACCATGTACCAACCAAACTTCACAGGATAATCTATAAAGTCAACGAGAAGGCTCGTAAGTGTGTTAAGAGTTGGTTGGTAGGTGGACCAACTCGCAGCAAGATGGCTGACCTGCTGGAGCATGATGATGTCCCAATCATAATTGTATAGTATAGATTGGATGGTTCGTTGTCCAAGGTTTTGCCATGCCCCTCCTCCGTCATAATAAAAGAAATAGTAGTTAGGGGCCTGATTCTGAAAATTGTTTACATGATCATTTAGAGTAGCGCCTCCCATGTAGAGAATGCCAATCTGGATATTTACATCAATATTCAAATTCTCCAAAATGAATGGAACATAGGATAACGCATCAAGTGAATAAGAATTCCCTATAGAAAGAATTTTAATATCTGTCATGGGAGGGGTGGTGAAGCTCACTTCATTTCCATAGGCGATTCCTGCGCTATTGACAGCATAGCTCCTGACATAGTAGGTGGTGCTCGCACTCAGTTTTGTCAATTGGGCAGAAAAACTACCAATTCCCTCACCACAGCTGACATGCATGCCATCGATGGTTGGTTCTTGATTTGTGTTCCAGCAGATACCCCTGTCGGTCACGCTTGCTCCGCCGTCATAGGTCACCTCACCACCGCTGATGGCGGTTGTTTGGGTGATATCTGTCACATTTATGGTGTTAACAGTGGGAAGAAAAGCTGTTGTGGTGAAGCTAACTTCATTTCCGTAGGCGATTCCTGCGCTATTGACAGCATAACTCCTGACATAGTAGGTGGTGTTTACGTTCAATTCTGTTAATTGAGCGGAGAAATCGCCTGTTCCCTCACCGCAACTCAAATGAAAGCCATCAATGGTTGGCTCTTGATATGTGTTCCAGCAGATACCCCTTTCGGTCACGCTTGCTCCGCCGTCATAGGTCACCTCACCACCGCTGATGGCGGTTGTTTGGGTGATTTCTGACACGATAGCTGTTGTCACTTCCGGCAAAAGAGCGTCAAATTGGAGAATGATGTCTTCGTCTCCATACTGTGGTTGCTCCTTATGGTTGCTCTCCTCCACGATGCCATTGTTGTTGACATATCCAACATATTCCATTACATCACCATATTCAAATGGATGGTCTTCTGGATCCCAAGAGAAAAACCTGCGAATGTCATTGTTATAAGAAATGAAATCAATTCTGTTGTGGCCGTAACTGCCTATATTAATGACTTTCGTGGCGTATTTGTAATAATCCATGGAAATGAGCAACAGGTAGAGATTTGGCTTTTTTAGCTGTAACGAAAAGGAATAAGAACCTGATGCAAGCATTGATTCGTATCTGGTGCATAAGCCCCCTGTATTATCAAAAGCCGATATGTCAAGGTGAGATGACAATGGCACCTCCATATTAATTCGGCACTCACAACGAAAAGGATTAGGGGTGACAACAACCAAATCATAGTCATGAACGTTTTTAATGCTCGTTAATGGATCAATGATGAAGGTTGTATCGGGATAATATAGAACTTCCTGCCAGTCTCGTGTCGTGTTTCTTATAGTTAGGTAATCCATTCTTTGATAGCTTTCATCGCCACGTTGCCCCGAAAAAGTCAGCGCGAGTGACTCCTGTCCAAACAATAATTTTGTTGCACAAAAAGCTAACAATACAAATAGAATTTCACGTGTTATTTTCATTTATATTAATACTGCATTATTTAGTAAACGTCAACAACGGAATATGTAAATCAAAGAAATCATTCTTCGTTACCTTGTCGCGGAAGAAGATATCCCAGAAATGTTTGCGATGGGGGATGAAGGCAGCCAAGCTGATGTTGTTTTCCTCGCAATAGGTCTTCATGCCGTCGCGGGGACTGCTGTTGTAAACGAGCTTGTAGCAGATGTCGCCATTTAAATTCATGTATTTCAATGTCTCTTCCAGTTCTTTCATCTGTTTGGCGGCTTTCGATGGCTCACCGTCCATGATAAAACTAACCACATGCAGATGCAGATGGTATGGCTTCAAAATGGCAAACACTCTCGCAATGGAAGTGGCGTCGCTCTTGTCGAAGTTGGTCACGTACAACACCTCATTGTTGGGCTTGTATTTGTACTCCTCATGGATGGAAAGCAACGGCACAGGCGATTTGCTCATCAGGCTTTTCGACATGCTGCCTTCCAAAAAACCTTTCCTGCCACGTCCTCTCGTGCCCATCAGCACCATGTCAGGCTGGAGCTCACGGGTCAGATGCAGCAACTCCTCCTCTGGGAAGCCGTCTGCTAACCTCTGACTGACATTGATATTCTTCAAGCCATGCTTCGCAATTTCACCATACAGGTAATCAGTGCTCTCTTTCATGGATTGCTCCGCTTTGTTTTTCGCATCGGTTACCTCGAAGTGATCCATGTACGCATGAAACAGGATGATGGTGCCGCCCATCGGCTTCAATAGTTCGAGAGCGTAGGGAACAAGCATCTGGTTTTCTTTGCTGAAATCGGTGGCGAGGATGATTTTCATAATGTTAATTTTTTAGAAGCCAATGAAATAACAAGTGTATCCTATGATAGCTGCAACAAGTGCGTTGATGATTTTCGCTTTGATGAAACTGGTCTTGCTTTCGGCCAGCAGTGGAAGAGCAGCATGCCCGTCTTGTGAGATGGAACTGGCTAACAACACTGAAAACGGAACCATGCCAGTGGCGAATAAGGTCACAAACAGCAAGTGTGGCCCCGACTCGGGAATGATGCCAACCAACAATGCCAGCAGAATCATCCACGGGATGTTGGAACTGATCCACGACTCCATGTCAAGGTAATGAAGCCCTATTTCAATGACTAACAGTGCACCGAATGTCCATAGGAAAATGCTGATGAAATGCTTGCGGATGACATGCTCCCACAAGTGTTCCTTGACCACATGCTCGTTGGCCGTGGCAATGAACCATACCGCAAACAGACTGATGACAGCAAAAATCAGGTTGATCCAGTATTCGTCGAAAATATTGACATGGCTTACCATCTCAGTGGCTTCATGTTCGTGTTCATGCTCTAACAACCCGAAAGCCAAGGCAATGATGAAAATCACCACTCCCAACAGCAATGCGATACGTTCCGCACTGGCATGTCTCATGTTTTTGAAGGTAGGTTTTTCATGGATTTCACCGTGATGATGCTCTTCCTGATGTATTTTGAAACCGTCGTCGCAACAGGAATTTTTTGGGTTGTCTTTCTTTGAGACAAGATCAACAATCCATCCAGCCAACACTGCGACCGCAAACAATACAACGCAAAGGATCAAAGCATCTTTGGGTATCATGGCAAGCATCACAAAGGCCTCATCGCCCGAAGTCGCAATCATCATGGCGATTAAAGCACCGAAACTCAATAATTTATGTGAATACATCGAGACGGCGGCAAAACCTCCCATGCAACCGGGAATCATACCTAAACCCGCACCCAAAATGATCTGCCCCATACGGTGCTGACGCAGCTTGCTGAACCACCTGCCTTCAGAATGGATGTTGATATACTCAATCATAAGCATCATAATGATTACCAGCCCCGTGATTAAGAAGCTGTTTCTCAACACATCCAAAATCAAATCCAAAAAATCGTGCATTGCTCGTTAATTACTTCGCAAAATTAGTAAAAACTCTTATTTTTGCATTTGAATTATTGTGAAAAAATGACTAAAGAAGATTGTTTTTATTTGGGACGTGTCTCTAAGACACATGGTATCAAAGGAGAAGTGACGATTAAACTCGATGTTGACGACCCGTCGGCATACACTGGCATGAAATATTTCTTATTAGATATTAATAAGGTGCTCACACCTTTTTTTGTGGAGAAGATTGTCAGCAGTGGTGACAAATTCTTTGTGACCATCCAAGACGTTCGCACGATAGAGGCAGCTTCGGCACTTACGGGGAAGGAGGTATATTTGCCTCTGGAAATGCTCCCGAAACTTTCCGGAAAGCAGTTTTATTATCATGAAATCAAAGGGTTTACGCTCGTCGATGCCGAAAAAGGGGAACTTGGACCCATCAATGAAGTGATCGAATATCCTACACAGGCTATCATTCAGGTTTTTAAAGATAAAAAGGAAATCTTGATTCCTATCCTTGACCAGGTAATCCAGAAGGTTGACCGCAAAGCTAAAAAACTCTATGTGAAAGCCCCAGAAGGGTTGATTGAGATGTACCTTGGTTAAGAAGATAGAAGATAGAAGTAAGAAGAAAGAAGAAAGAAGTGAGAAGGTTCCATTTCAAACATTTTAGTCTGTCTCATGATCAGTCAACCATGAAAGTGGGAACTGATGCGGTGTTGCTTGGCGCTTGGGTTTCAGTGAAGCCTTCCGACTGGGTACTTGACATCGGTACGGGCTGCGGTATCCTTCCTTTGATGTTGGCGCAGAAAGGTGTCGCCAAGATTCATGCGGTTGACCTTGACGAAGCTTCGGCAGTGGAGGCGGCGGGAAACTTTGAGGCCTCGCAATGGCATGATAAATTGTTCGCATTCCATGCCGACATCAGACGTTTCACCATGCAGTGTAACTATGATCTCATTGTTTCCAATCCGCCTTTTTTCATCAACTCCTACAAATGTGATGCCGATCGTAAAAATCAAGCTCGCCATACAGATACTTCGTTGACTTTCATTGAGTTGGTTGATTCTGTGCGCCGTCTTATGAAACCTGACGGACGTTTCGCGTTAGTGCTGCCCGAACGTGAGTCGCACGACTTCCTCCCGATTGCCGAGCAAGCCCATTTATACGTTCACCGAAAGCAAAACGTCATCCCCGTGGAAGGAAAAGAACCTAACCGTGTGAATCTTGAACTTCGTTTTGGCAAACCCGAAAGGGTAGAGGAATCTTCATTGCTCATCCGTGATGACCAAAACAATCTCACAACGGAATATAATGCTTTTTTAAGTGACTTTTACTTGGGATAATTCCGCATTCTACTTTCCGCATTCAGAATTTAATATTATCTTTGCAGCCTAATAAGGTCTTGCAACGTGTTTACTGACGACGATCGCTCATGGGAAGATGATGAAAACGATGACGACATCACTAATGAAGCCGTCACCCGTTTTGAGGATATGCTTGAAAACCAGCGCTCTGCTTATTTCGATGCTGAGGAATTTGAGCTGATCATCGATTATTATATCCAGAACAATAATCTGAAACGTTCCCGTCAGGCTGTGGATCTCGCCTTGGCACAACATCCTGACGATGTCAATCTCATCATAAAGAACGCGCGCCAGTTTCTTGTTGAGAATGACCCGAAAAAAGCTATGGATCTGCTGGATCAAGTTGAACCAAACGACGAAGAGCCGGACTATTACTTGACTTTGGGCTCGTGCTATTCCGCCCTCGGCAAGCATCAAAAAGCCATCGATGTCTATAACAAGGCTTTAAGCTATTTTGACGAGGACGAAAAGGAGGATCTTTATCAAGCTATTGGCTTTGAATATCAGAGCCTCGGCTTTTTTACTAAGGCAATTGAATTCTATAAAAAGTCGAAGAGTTATGTTGACCTCATCGGCTGTTATTTTTCTACGGGAAAGACCCAGGATGGCATCGATTACTTCAACCAGCTTATCGAGGAAAACCCGCAGGATGTGGAGGCGTGGTCGGCGTTGGGCGACATTTACCGCCGTACGGATCGGCTTGAGGATGCCGCCGAAATGTATGAATATGTGCTTGCTATCGAGCCTACACACCTTTGGGCTAATATGCACCTCGCCAACTCATATTATGACCTCAACCGTTTTCAGGAAGCCATCGACTCGCTCAACGAGGCCCTTGCACACGGCGTGGAGACTTCCATGATCCATGCCTCGCTCGGCGACTGCTATTATCGGCTTGAGAAATTCATTGATGCAAAAAACGAGTATAATAGCGCAATTGCCATTAATGAATATCTTACTGAAGCATGGTCTGGACTTGGTTATATCTATAGTGATTCAGGAGATAGTAACAAAGCTATAAAGTTTTTTGAAAAGGCATATAATTTAGAGCCTTTTAATGATGATCATCTCTATAATCTTGCCGCTGAATATAGAAAAATTGATCAAAATGAGAAAGCTTTGGAATGCCTTTTGGAGATTGTAAAACACGAGCCTACTGATCCTGACCTTTATTTCTTTTTAGGCGATTTGCTTGCCGATATGGATCGCTGTGACGAGGCGATTTGTTATCTTCATATCGGGCTTCAACGGACCAATAATGACCCTCTTCTGCTTTACCTGCTTGCCTATCTGCATCTTGAACGGGAAGAAAGGCAATTGGCTTTGAATTATCTTGAGGATGCTTTGGCTGCCAATCCGGATTATTATAAGGAATTTCTTGAATACAATCCCGAAATGCTGACTCAAGACATAGAGGTGATGGAGATGATTAATAATAGAATTAAGAATTAAGAATTTAGAATTAAGAATGAAAAACTACTTATATGTTTTTTTGATCTCGATGGTGCCGCTGATTGAGTTGCGTGGCGCTATCCCAGTGGCTTACGCCATTCAGGTGGAGCATCCTGATTTCAGCCTTTTGACGGCTTACATTATTATTGCCATTGGCAACATGCTCCCTGTGCCTTTCATTTTTTTCTTCGCCCGTCGGGTGCTGGAATGGGGCAAGGACAAACGCTATATCGGAAAATTCTTCACTTGGTGTTTGCAGAAAGGGGAGAAGGGAGGCCAGAAACTTCAAGCCAAGGCAGGCCGTGGCCTTTATGTGGCTTTGATGCTCTTTGTGGGCATCCCGTTGCCAGGCACTGGCGCTTGGACAGGCACTTTGGCAGCGAGTTTCCTTGACATGGATTTCAAGAAAAGTGTTATTGCCGTCATCGGTGGCGTGGTTTTGGCAAGCGTCATCGTTGGTGTCCTGTGTACACTTGGCTTTGGCGCCATATTCGGTATCGGCTGATGAAACGCTACGGACTTGTCGGACATCCTCTCGGTCATTCTTTCTCGAAGGCTTATTTCACTGAAAAATTCGAGAAAGAGCGTCTCGATTGCTGCTATCAGAATTTCGACCTTCAGGATATTGCCACACTCCCCAAGCTTCTTGAACAACACCCTGATCTCTGCGGGTTTAATGTCACCGTGCCTTACAAGGAAACCATTATCCCTTATCTTGACGAACTTGATACAATATCTGCCAAAGTCGGTGCGGTGAACACCGTGAAGATCCTGCCAGATGGACAATTAAAGGGCTTTAACACGGATGTGACTGGATATGAGAAATATGAGGTTGTCGCCCCAGCATTAATCCTTGGCTCTGGCGGTGCATCTAAAGCTGTTCAATATGCACTTGAGAAAAACAAGGTCATTTTTCATATAGTGAGCCGTGATGTTCTGCGTGGCGATTATACTTACGATTTGTTGACTCCAGATGTCATTCGCGAACATCGTTTGATCGTCAATGCCACGCCAGTGGGAATGTTTCCCAAAATGGATGAGGCACCATTGATCCCATACGAAGCTTTGACTTCAAATCATGTCTTGATTGATTTGATTTATAATCCCGAAGAGACGCTTTTTCTCCGTAAAGGCCGGGAACGGGGAGCCGTCACATTCAATGGTTTAAGGATGCTTTACGCGCAAGCGGAAGCAGCTTGGACAATCTGGAATCGGGTGTGAATGCAATTTTTTTTGTTGACAGACGTTATGTTTTATTATTTTTGCTTCCATAAAATATGAATGAAATGAAGACTTTTCCGAAATATGTGTTGATAGTCAGCGTGATGCTGTTTGTGGGATTAATTAATCGATCCGAAGCCCAACTCTTTAAGGCTGAGGCGTTTGGCGGTGTTGGCATGTCGCAGGTCGATGGTGATGAATGCTATGGTTACAATCGTTTTAAAGGACAGTTTGGCGCTGGAGTATTGTTTGCAATCACCGACTGGATGGATGTCAGTCTTGAAATACTTTATAACTCCAAAGGTGCCTACAAAGGCGACTCCATTGCCTATTCAAGTTACTTCGCTGGTTATTACGACTTGAAAATGAATTATATAGAAGCCCCAGTGATGGTTTATCTGATTGATAAATACAGGTATTCCTTTGGTCTTGGTCTCGCATACGGCAGGTTGGTTAGTTTTTCTGAAAAGATTAATGGGACTGAGACCGACACCCGTATCGGTGACGGAAAATTGCGGTGGAAAGAGGGGCATACAGGCGAGGATCTGGGATTTATCAAAAGTATTGATGATCTGGATAATCCCATTTTCTATGATGATAATGGTAACTTGTTGATACAGAATTCTAACAGCTATAAGAAGAGTGATATCAGCTTTTGTGCGTCAGGCCGTATTCGGATTTGGGAAGGTCTTCACGCGGAACTGCGTTACCAGTATTCGATAGTGCCTGTCCGTACTCGTTTCTATTATTCTGATCCTAATGACATTGTTCCTGCAAAGATTAGACGCCAGTATAATAACCAGATTTCCTTGCGTTTGACCTATATCTTCGGCGAGGATCGCACCAAGCTGAATCGTCTGATTCAAGAGGAGGAAAAAGCCAGGAACAAAAGGAATTAATTGAAGGCAGTTCTGTTTTGGATTGAACGCCCCAAGGTGATTTCATCCACATATTCTAAGGTGTCGCCTACGGCAATGCCTTTGGCAATCACGGTGACTTTTCCTTTGAAATCTTTTAAATGTCTGTAAATGTAGAAGTTAGTGGTGTCGCCTTCAATCGTTGCTGGAAGTGCCAAAATAATCTCTCGGATATCTTCTTTCTGGACACGCTCCACCAGCTCGTTGATCTTCAGGTCATTGGGGGAGATGCCTTCAATGGGGCTGATCACACCGCCTAAAACATGGTAGAGACCATTGTAGGCTGCCGTATGCTCGATGGCCAGCACATCACGCATGTCGGCCACCACACAAAGGGTGTTCTCATCACGCCTTGGATTGGAGCAGATGGAGCAGACTTTAGTGTCGGAGATGTTGTAACAACGCTCGCACAGCATGATGTTGTGCTTCATCTTGAGCAGCGCGTCAGCGATCTGTTCCGTCTCCAAAGCGTCCTCATTGAGCAAGTGTAACGCAAGTCGCAAAGCGGTCTTCTTGCCGATGCCAGGTAATCTCGACAAGGCTTCCACAGCGTTCTCCAATAATATGCTCGAATATTCTGCCACGGCTGCAAAAGTAATAATTTTTGGGATTTATGACTTTGTGATTCGGAAATTTAAAAAAAAAGCATAATTTTGCATCAAAATTGTAATCTTAAACTATGAAAGATACAAAAATATGTGTGGTTGGCTTGGGTTATGTAGGTCTTCCACTTGCGCGTTTGTTTTCCACCAAATATCCAACCATTGGCTTTGACATGAATCAGCAACGTGTGAACGCACTGATGGCGGGCCATGATGCCACTCTTGAAGTGAGTGATGAATTGTTGCAAGATGCCATCGGAAATCATGGCTTCCGATGTACTACCGATATGGAGGAGATCAAGCAATGTAATTTTTATGTTGTCGCTGTCCCGACACCTGTGGATCTTAACAACCGTCCCGATCTGACACCCTTGCTTGGCGCGTCGGAAACGGTGGGCAAGGTGATATCCAAAGGTGATGTGGTGGTTTATGAGTCCACGGTTTATCCTGGTGTCACAGAAGAGGAGTGCCTTCCAGTGGTGGAAAAAGTCTCTGGCTTGAAGTTCAACGTGGATTTTTATGCTGGTTATAGCCCTGAACGTATCAATCCGGGCGACAAGCTTCACACAGTGGAGAAGATCCGTAAAGTTACTTCAGGTTCCACCCCTGAAATCGCTGATTATGTGGATGCTATATATAATAGTGTCCTCGTTAACGGCACTCATAAAGCTCCGAGTATCAAGGTGGCGGAGGCTTCTAAGATCATTGAGAATTCTCAACGTGATGTCAATATCGCCTTTATGAATGAGCTGGCAAAGATTTTCAATGCCATGAATATTGACACGCACGATGTCATTGAGGCAGCGTCTTCCAAATGGAATTTCATCAAGCTCAACCCGGGTTTGGTAGGCGGCCATTGCATCTCCGTGGATCCGTATTATCTCATTGAAAAAGCGCAGGTGTATGGTGTTTTGCCTCGTATCATGCGGGCTGCGCGACGACTTAACGACGGCATGGGGGCTTATGTGGCTAACCAGACCATCAAGTGCATGAATAAGAAAGGTGTGCTTGTGAAGGATGCGAAGATATTGATTCTCGGTATTACTTTTAAGGAAAATTGCCCCGACATCCGTAACACTAAAATCGTTGACATCTACCATACTTTACAGGAATATACATCGAACATCACTATTTATGATCCTTGGGCCAATCCCGAACGAGTAAGGAAGGAATATGGCATTGACGTGGCTTATCAATCCTCGTCCCTTACGCCCCATTCTTTTGACGCGGTAATCTTGGCCGTCGCCCATGATCAGTTCCGCGATTTGGATGTCAGCCAGCTTGTTCGTCCCGGAGGCGTGATCTATGATGTCAAAGGCTTTTTGCCCCGTGATATCGTCGACGGAAGGTTGTGATTTTTGTCAAGAATTTGAGAAGTGGAGATTTTTTAAATTTTGATAAAAACATCCATAAAATGGAATTTCTTCAAAATCACTGGCTTGACATCACAACAACCCTTCTTGGGTTGGCTTATATATTATTAGAGTACCGCGCCAGCGTTTGGATGTGGGTTGTGGGCTTTGTGATGCAATCATTGGGCATTGTCCTTTATTATCAGAAAGGTCTTTATGCCGATTGCGGCATGGAGTTCTATTACCTCGCCATGACGGTCTATGGCTTCTTCGCCTGGATGCGGCATTCCAAGCAAAAAAAGGACTTGCCTATTCGTCACATGCCTAAAAGAACCGCTTTTGTTTGGCTCGGCTTGGGCTTGATAATATGGGCTTTCATCTATTTCGTTCTGAGCCGTTTCACCAATTCAAATGTCCCTGTCGCTGATGCTTTCACCACAGCGTTGAGCATTGTCGGCATCTGGGCTTTAGCCCGTAAATATCTTGAGCAATGGTTCGTCTGGATTGTGGTCGATGTGGTCACTTGTGCCCTTTATTTCTATAAAGACATCCCATTCAAAGCCAGTTTGTATGGATTTTATGTGATAATAGCTGTGTTTGGATACTTCAAGTGGAAACGCATGATGGAAAATGATTCTGCATTTCGCATTTCGAATTCCGAAATTTAATATCTTTGCAATGTAAAAAAGTTTAGATGAAGATTTCGGTAGCAGGAACGGGTTATGTGGGCATGAGTATTGCCACATTGCTGGCACAGCGTTATGAGGTGACGGCAGTCGATGTTGTGCCAGAAAGAGTAGGGAAGGTCAATAGGAAGAAATCACCTGTCAAAGATGAGTATATTGAAAGCTATTTGCTTAAGGAAGAGCTTAGGCTTCATGCCACTTTGGATGCAGAGGAAGGCTATAAAGATGCTGATTTCGTGATTATTGCCGCTCCCACCAATTATGATAGCGTGAAGAATTTCTTCGATACCTCAGCCGTTGAGGATGTTATTTCCAAGGTGATGCGTTATAATTCTGAGGCCATCATGGTTATCAAATCTACTGTGCCTGTGGGATATACAGAAAGCATCCGTCAAAAGACGGGCAGCCGCAACATCATCTTCGTTCCTGAGTTCTTGCGTGAGAGCAAGGCGTTATATGACAACTTGTACCCGTCGCGCATCATCGTTGGCTTCGACCAGTCTGACAGACGTTTGGAAGAGAAAGCCCGGCAGTTTGCTGGCATGCTTCAAGAATGTGCTTTGAAGACTGACATCCCTGTACTGCTGATGGGTAGTACAGAGGCGGAGGCTGTGAAGCTTTTCGCTAACACCTATCTTGCCCTTAGGGTGAGTTATTTCAATGAACTTGACACATACGCGGAAATGAAGGGGTTAAGCACCCAAGCCATCATCGAGGGTGTCTGCCTTGACCCACGTATTGGTAGCCATTACAACAACCCCTCTTTTGGATATGGCGGTTATTGTCTTCCCAAAGATACCAAACAGCTGCTGGCCAATTATGAGGATGTGCCAGAAGATTTGATTCGAGCTATCGTAGAGAGTAACCGTACCCGTAAGGATTTCATCGCAGACCAAGTGCTAAAGATGGCTGGCTATTATGACTATTCAGAGAACAACGAATTCCGCATTAACTCGGATTCCCTCGTTGATGGCTTCTCCGTTCCGCATTCCGAATTCCGCATTCCCACCATTGGTGTCTATCGCCTGACCATGAAGACAAACTCTGATAACTTTCGCCAGAGCAGCATTCAGGGGGTGATGAAGCGCATCAAGGCCAAAGGAGCGAAGGTCATCATTTATGAGCCGACATTGGAAGATGGCTCCACGTTCTTTGGGTCGTTGGTTGTCAATGATTTAGCTAAATTCAAAGAAATGTCGCAAGCTATTGTCGCCAACCGTTACGACAGTTGCCTTGATGACGTGAAAGAAAAAGTTTATACAAGAGATATATTTAAAAGAGATTGATATGAAAGGCATAGTGCTCGCCGGAGGTTCCGGCACTCGGTTGTATCCTATTACCAAAGGTGTCAGCAAACAGCTGCTTCCTATCTACGACAAGCCGATGGTGTATTATCCCATCTCAGCCTTGATGCTGGCTGGCATTCGTGATATCTTGATTATCTCCACACCTTACGACCTGCCAGGATTCAAGCGTTTGCTTGGTGACGGCTCTGATTATGGCGTGCATTTCGAGTATGCAGAACAACCTTCACCAGATGGACTCGCGCAAGCTTTCATCATCGGTGAGAAATTTATTGGCGATGACTGTGCGTGTCTTGTCTTGGGAGACAATATTTTTCATGGCAACGGCTTCACTGGATTGCTGAAAAACGCTGTGCGTGAGGCGGAAGAAAACCAAAAAGCTACTGTCTTTGGCTATTGGGTCGCTGACCCTGAACGCTATGGAGTGGCGGAATTCGACAAAGAGGGCAACTGCATCAGTATAGAGGAAAAACCTCAAAACCCAAAGAGCAATTATGCGGTGGTAGGTCTTTATTTCTATCCCAATAAGGTGGTTGACATTGCCAAACATATCAAGCCGTCTGCTCGTGGTGAGCTGGAGATCACCACGGTGAATCAGGAATTCCTGGACGCGGGCAATTTGAAGGTGCAGACTCTTGGACGTGGCTTCGCTTGGCTTGATACCGGCACTCATGACAGTCTTGCGGAGGCATCTACTTTTGTCGAGGTCATCGAGAAACGCCAGGGCTTGAAGATAGCCTGCCTTGAGGGAATCGCTTATCGCCAAGGATGGATCACAGAGGAGAAGATGCGCCAACTCGCCCAGCCTATGCTTAAAAACCAATATGGTCAATACCTCCTTAAAGTCATTGACGAACTCAAAGAAAATGTCACCTCCGACACCTTCCGTCTTATCTCTTAATTCTAAATTCTAAATTCTAAAATAAATCATGCCTTCCATTCTCATCACCGGCGGTGCCGGCTTCATCGGTAGCCATGTCGTTCGCTTGTTTGTGAACAAATACCCTGATTATAAAATTGTTAATCTTGATAAACTGACATACGCGGGTAACTTAGCCAACCTCAAAGATATCGAAAACAAGCCGAACTATAAGTTTGTCCGGATGGATATCTGTGACTTTGACGGCGTGTATCAATTGATGCGGGATGAGCATATCAATGGCATTATTCATCTTGCCGCCGAAAGTCATGTGGATCGTAGCATCAAGGATCCGTTTACTTTTGCCCGGACTAATGTGATGGGGACGTTGTCACTTCTTCAGGCCGCCAAACTCTATTGGGAGGAATCCGGAATTCGGAATTCGGAATTTAGATTCTACCACATCAGTACCGATGAGGTTTACGGGGCCCTCGAACTGACCCATCCCCAAGGAATTGAACCACCATTTACCACGAAAGCCAGCAGTGGTGAACACCACCTTGCATACGGTGACAAGTTTTTCACTGAAGATTTGAAATACCAGCCGCATAGCCCTTACAGCGCATCCAAGGCTTCAAGCGATCATTTTGTCCGTGCTTTTCACGACACATACGGACTCCCGACTATCATTACAAATTGTTCCAACAATTATGGCCCATTCCAGTTTCCGGAAAAGCTTATTCCTTTGTTTATCAATAATATACGACATAGAAAGCCGCTGCCTGTTTATGGGAAAGGCGAAAATGTCCGTGACTGGCTTTATGTTGAGGATCATGCTCGTGCCATTGACTTGATTTTCCATGAGGGTAGGATAGGGGAAACCTATAATATCGGTGGCTTCAACGAATGGAAAAACATTGATCTTATCAAGGTCTTGATCAACACTGTTGACCGTCTGTTGGACCGCCCTGAAGGCGTAGATATGGATCTGATTACCTATGTCACCGACCGCGCTGGCCACGATATGCGCTATGCCATTGACTCCACTAAGCTTCAGCGAGAACTTGGCTGGGAACCGTCACTTCAGTTCGAGGAAGGCATCGAAAAAACCGTCCGCTGGTATCTCGAAAACCAGGAATGGATGGATAATGTGACGAGCGGAGATTATCAAAAATATTATGATGATATGTATTTAAATAGATGATTTTATTCGTCTTTTTAACGTGCTTGTCTTTTTTTTTTTTTTAAAGTTTATTGTTTTTTTTTGTTTTGCTTCTGTTTTTTCCTTATTTTTGCACTCTATTGTGGAAAGATACAAATGAATAGTTAAATAAGCCGTTGGACTGATTTTTGTTTTTATTTGTAACTTTCTTGTTTATAGCCCTTTGTCAGCACTATGGTGTGACTGACGGGGCGAAGCTGTATAAAATAAACAAATTGCAAATTATGATTTACAATCCATTTTCATTAGAAGGGAAAGTTGTTTTTGTTACAGGTGCTGGCGGAGGTATTGGCCGAGCCACAGCCGTTGCTTGCGCAAAAATGGGTGCTACAATTGTTGTAACAGATATAAATGAGGCTACTCTGACAGAGACTCTGGATATCCTCAAAACAGAAAGCCCAAAAGAGCATCAGATGTTTGTCGCCGATCTTACTGATGAGAATGCACTTGATAGCCTTGTCAAAGAAATGCCGGTTTTGGATGGTATGGTTTGCAACGCTGGCATCTCGAAAGTTCTCCCCATTCAGTTTTTGAATGAAGAGGATATGAATCGTATCGTGAAAATCAATGCGTTTGCGCCAATGTACCTAACCCAGAAACTTTACAAGAAGAAAAAAATCAACAAAGGCGGTTCCATAGTGTTTACGGAATCCATCAGTGGAGTAAAGATGGTCTCGATGGGTGGCGTGATGTATGCTGTCTCAAAAAACGCCTTGGATGCCTTTATGCGTAATGCTGCATTGGAGTTTGCGACGCGTAGTATCCGTGTCAACAGTGTGAATCCAAGCCGCGTTAACACGAATATTGTGAAAAATGCAGTCTATTCAGCGGAAGAGGTTGAAAAAGACATACAGTCCTATCCGCTCAAGCGCTATGCAGAGCCTGAAGAGATAGCCAATGCCATTGTCTTCTTGTTATCTGATGCTTCTTCGTATGTGACAGGTCATGCTTTGATTATTGATGGTGGTAAAACTTTAACTTGTTAATCTATGAATGCTATCATCACTGGCAGCAACAGAGGTATCGGCAAGGCGATGGTGGAAGCTTTTGCGGCAGCAGGTTATAACGTGTGGGCTTGCGCAAGAAAATCAACACCGGAACATGAGGCTTGGCTGAACGATACAGCTTTACGCTATGGGGTGTGGATTAAACCCGTCTATTTTGAGATGAGCGATACAGACAGTGTGAATAACGGCATTAAACAGATTTTGGATGAGAACCAAACTATTGATGTTCTTGTCAATAATGCTGGCATTTCCACAGTGGGACTTTTGAGCATGTCGAAAGTTGAGGACATCCGCAAATTGTTTGAAGTGAACTATTTCGCGATGCTGCAAATCATCCAAAAAGTCTCTAAAAAGATGGCACGACAAAAGAAAGGAGCCATCATCAATATGGGATCCATCGCTGGAATAGAGCCCCAGCCAGGGAAAATCGCCTACGGTAGCAGCAAAGCCGCTGTGATGATGATGACCAAATGTCTGGCCAAAGAACTCGGTCCAATGGGTATTAGAGTGAACTCTATAGCTCCGGGTCCTATTGAAACGGAGATGATTCATCAATACAATGACGAAATGCTTGCAAAACTTGCCTCGGAGTCAGCTCTGAGAAGGCTCGGGAAAAGGGAGGAAATAGCTCAGGTGGCACTGTTTTTAGCTTCAGAACAGGCATCTTACATTAATGGAGAAATCATAAAAGTTGACGGAGGTCGCTGATGAACAGAAAAAGACTCAACGAAGACGAAATCAAAGCGATGTGCAAGCGGATGAGGCTCCATGCCATGGACATGGCCCTCGCCGCTGGAAATAGAGGCGCCCACGTTAGCGGCAGCCTCTCTTGCATCGAGATATATGCCGTTCTTTACGGAACCATACTCAATTTTGATGTTGATGATCCGCTGTGGAACGACAGGGATCGCTTCATAGCTGGAAAAGAACATGCCCGTTTGGCGGAGTTCCCCGCAAGGGCAGAGATGGGCTTTTATCCTTTTGAAGTGCTGAATTCTTTCGAGGAAAACGATGGTTTGTTAGTCGGTCACCAGCTGAAAAGAGAGATCGGCAACGAATATGGTTCGATGAGCCTTGGTATGGAGATGTCGTTTGTTGTCGGAAAGGCTATCATTGCCAAACAGACACAGCAGAAATACCATGTCTATTGCCTTTTGGGTGACGCCGAATGCGAGGAAGGCTCCGTTTGGGAATCCTTTATCTCGGCAGCGCATTACAAACTCGACAACCTTACCGTCATCATAGATCGTAACTACATGTCAGTTGACGGTAATACCGAGGAACTGATGGCTCAACTTGACATGCAGAAAAAGATGGAGGCTTTCGGCTGGGAGTCAGTGACCATCGATGGGCACGATATTCACCAGCTTATCGAAGCCCTTTCACACAAGCCACAGGGTAAGCCATATGCTGTTATCGCCCAAACAGTTAAGGGCAAAGGCGTTTCATTTATTGAAAACAACAAGTCATGGCATCAGTCGGTGCTGAACGAGAGTCAGTACCACCAAGCCGTGGAAGAAATACAGAAAGGATAAGACATGGCCATTAATCCCGCATTGATAAAAGCATACGCCAAATTAGGACAGAAAGGTGCCGCAGCTGGCATCGGAATGATGGAACTGGCCAAAAAAGATCCCGATATGAGGGTCGTGGTGGCTGACAGCGTGGCCATCGCCAGTCTTGACCGTTTTTATACAAATTATCCCGATAGGGTTATCAACGCAGGTATCTCTGAACAGAGTATGGTGGGAATCGCGGCGGGTCTTTCCTCTGAGGACGGACGCGCCGTTTATGCTTGTACCTACGCTGAGTTTGTGGTGACCAGAGCGTTGGAATTCGTGCGCCATAATCTTGCCTATCACAATTTTAATGTGAAGTTGGTAGGCAATTCGGCAGGGTTTGCCATGGAGACGCTCTCCATATCGCACTGGGCAACTGAAGATCTCGCCTTTACCAGAGCCTTGCCCAACATGACCATCCTTTCTGCGGCTGACAGTCTTGAAGCCATCAAATGTGTCATTGCCGCTCACGATGTCAATGGCCCCGTGTATGTCCGTCTCTCGGGCTTGTTGAATTGCCCCATCGTCTATGACAAGGATTTCGATTTCCAAATTGGCAAAGCCAATGTTTTGCGTGAAGGGGAAGATGTAACTGTTATTGCTACTGGCATGATGGTTCGTGAGGCTCTTGATGCGGCTGAACTTTTAGCAGCAGAGGGAATCTATTGTAATGTGGTGGATATGCATACCATCAAGCCTTTGGATACGGAATGTATTGATAAAGCGATTACATCTTCCAAACTGATAATTTCTGTTGAGGAACATAGTATAATAGGTGGACTGGGAGGCGCTATAGCTGAATATTTATCCGACAAAACAGGCACACCGCGTCTTGTCAGAATTGGAGTCAATGACTTCTTCTGCAAATTGGGCGACCTGCGTTATTGTTGGGAGCAGCATGGCCTGACAGCTCCACAAATAGCCGATAGAATTAAAAGTGAAATCAACAAATAAATAAAATACAGATATGACAAACATTGAAAAATACAAGAACGCCTTTGTAGAAGGTCTTGAGATTCCGATCGAAGAAGTTGAGAACGCCACTATGGATAGTGTTGATAAATGGGACTCCATCGGTCAGATGAGCCTGATTGCAGTCATCGAGGACGCATTTGGATTTGAGTTCGAGCCTGACGAGGTGATGGCATTCAACTCTTATGCCGCTGGTCTTGACGTTCTGAAAAACCACAACATCGAAATCTGATGATTTTCGGTATCAATGAAAAGCCGACGGTAGCTTTGGCTGCCATTGACGATGTGGGCGGACAGCTGACCTACGGTGAGCTTACATCTCTCAGTAGAGAATTGTCGTCTGTATTGCCTCAGCGGGAACTTGTGTTCTGTCTTTGTGAGAACAAAGTTGGCTCCTTGGCGGGTTTTGTGGCATTGTACGATAACAAGGACGTCTGCCTCTTGCTTAACGCCGCCATCGACCGGGAATTGCTCAACACGTTGTATGAGACGTATCACCCGTCTTATTATTGGCTTCCTGAAAACAAAATAGACGATTTTGGCTTTCAGCCAGTCTATCGTTACAAAGAATTCGCCTTGTGCTCCACCGGTGAGAAAGCTCCTGAAATGCTTCCTGATCTGTCGCTTTTGATGACGACCTCAGGAACCACAGGCAGCCCTAAATTGGTGCGTCACAAATATGGCAACGTCGAAAACAATGCCAAAAATGTTGCAAAAGCTTTTGGCTGGACCCCAGTGGAGCGTGGCATTATTGACCTGCCTATGCAATACACCATGGGACTCAACGTGATATGCAGTCATTTGCAAGCCGGCGCAACTGTTTTGTTAGTGGCCGCCAGCTTGATGAATCCTAAATATTGGAAATTTATCAAGGAACAGCAAGGGACGAATTTCACGGGCGTGCCATTCAGTTATGAGATACTGAACCGTCTTCGCTTTTTCAAGATGGATCTGCCGTGTCTTACAACTATGGCAGAGGGGGGAGGCAAATTGTCTGACACCTTGTTTGCCGCTTTTGCCAATTATGCGGAAGAAAAAGGCAAGCGTTTCTTCGCCACTTTTGGTACTACGGAAACGACAGCCCGTCTTGCGTTCCTCGCTCCAGAAAAAGCCGCTCAGAAAATTGGAAGTATTGGGAAAGCTATCCCAGAAGGAAAGTTGTATTTGGTTGACGAAAATGGCATTCAAATACATGAGCCTGACAGGGAAGGAGAGCTTATCTATGAAGGCCCGAATGTGACTATGGGGTATGCTACATGCATTGAAGACTTGACAAAGGGGGATGAATTCTGTGGGGTATATCATACAGGTGACATCGCCAAAATGGATGAAGATGGCTGCTTCTACATCGTTGGACGAATGAAGCGTTTTTTGAAACTTTTTGGTTTGCGTGTTAGCTTGGATCAGAGCGAACGTATCATCTCGGAGCATTTCGGCATTGAATGCGCTTGTACTGGCGATGATACCAAGATGAAAATTTTCATCACAAAAGAAGAACTCAAGGAGGAAGTCAAGAAATTAATTTCGGAAAAGACTGGACTAATCTCCACTTCTTTTGAAGTCAGTTATATTGAGTCCATCCCGAGATTTGAGTCGGGGAAAATTAATTATAAGCAATTGAATTAAAACAATATGGCTTTTTTAAGGATTGAGAATGTGAATATCGCAGGTATTGCTGCCTGCGTGCCTCCCAAGATGGTTGAAAACAAGGATTCCGACCTGATTGAGGACAAGGAGGAACTCAGAAAATATATTGAGACAACGGGAGTTGAGCGTCGCTACATAGCGGAAGAGGGCATTTGCTCATCGGATTTGTGCATGGCTGCGGCAGAAAAGCTAATCGCTGAAGCAGGATGGAACAAGGAAGAGATAGAGTGTCTCATCATGGTCACACAGACTCCCGACTATATTTTCCCGGCAACAGCCTGTATTCTTCAAAATCGCCTTGGCCTCTCGCAGAATTGCTTGAGCTTTGATATCACAATGAGTTGTCCTGGCTGGATTTACGGCCTTTCTGTGATGTCGTCAATGTTAAGTGCAGGGCGGATTAAGAAAGGTTTGTTGTTGGTGGGGGAGACCTCTACTAAAGCCAAGTCACCATATGATCGAGTGAACTTGTTAGCGGGCGATGCAGGTACGGCTACTTTGTTGGAGTTCAAAGAAGGCGCGAATCCTCTGCTGTTTAGCATGCATTCTGACGGCAGTAATTTTAAGTCGCTTATCATTCCTGATGGCGGTTACCGAAATCCAGTGACATCGGCTTCTTTTGATTATCATTTGTGCAAGGATGGCATCCTTCGGAACAGATTGAATGCCAATATGGAAGGTGAAGACATCCTTTCGTTTGCCATGCACACCGCCCCTAAATGTATCAAAGGCTTGCTTGAACATTTCGAAATCCCGAAAGAAAATATTGATTATTTCCTCATCCATCAAGCCAACCAGATGATTAATAAGCTTATCCAGAAGCGGCTGAAAGTGGATGACGAACATTGCCCCTACAATATTGCTGACTTTGGAAACACCTCTTCAACCACTATACCGTTGATGATTGTCAACAAGTTGAAAAATACTATTGGAGGCAAAAAGATTGTCGCTTGTGGTTTCGGCACAGGTTTGGCTTGGGGCGCCATGTTCTATGAGCCAAGCAAAGAGGTGAAAGTGGTGGATTTGGTGCATTATTCGTTATAAGAATGGCGGAATTCAAACAAGGCGACAAACTACTTTCAAGATATTGGAGTTAATGTAAAAAAAAGCATTCAAGTGTAAAAGGTTTTCTAAGAAACAGAAAAATAATAATTGATTATGTTGCAAACGTGGAAGCCGGATTTTTTGACCCAATTGTATGTGTTTAGCTTGTGCCTATTGGTATATGCTGCAGCGGATGTATCATGGCTTATGGCTGTACCAAGGCAACCATTGTATATTTTGGTCGCTGTGTCATCTATAGCTAAGGCTATAAGAAGTGGATGGTATTCTTCACCAAAGAAAATCGCATGGATATTGGGATGGTTTTTATTTAATTTAATCATCATTTTTGTTTTTAATAGTTCTATTGTATCCCATCTATTTCGCTTGGTGTATTGTTTGATCATGACAAGCGTGATATTGTTGTCTCTTGATGAGATGAAATATCTCCTTAAAATACTCATTAATTGTTTTGTCGTTATTCTTATTATATCTATACCAGCTTGGCTGCTTTATCTAACAGGCGTTCCTTTGCCGCATACGGGGCCTCATTATCATTCAAATGGTTACCATGTTTATTATGATTACTATTTTTTTACTACACAGGTTAATTTGAATGTGTCAGATTATAGTCGTTTTTCGAGTGTCTTTCTTGAGCCTGGGCAAATGGCCACTCCCTGTTTGTTCCTTTTTCACCTCAATAGTAGGGAGAATAAATTGTTCCAGTTCAAAAATATAATTTTGATGGTAGGGATTCTTTTGTCACTTTCATTAATTGCGTACGGATTGTTTATTTTTTCTTTGGTGATCAACAGAATGGGAAATAGACGATTTAGAATACCGGCACTTGTGTTGACACTGTTGTTAATTGTGGGTTTTGGACAGTATTTCATTTCCAATGAAGATAATGCGGTTAATGCCCTTATCGTGTCTCGCCTTGAGTACGATGAGGAAACAACAATTGCGGGGTACAATAGGACTAACGATTATTTCGAAGCTCGATATGATGAGTTAATGCGTTCAAACGAAAGGTATTTCGGTATTCATGATCAATCGACTAGCAGTTGGACATCTAATACTTCTGGCTATAAAAAGTTTATTGTTCATTATGGTACTGTGGGTTTTTCAATTATTATAGGTTTGATGTTGATTTTATTGTTGGATAATAAGAAAAGAGCATCATTGATGTATGGTATCATGGTTATTGTTGCTTTTCTTGTCAGAGACATGCTTACTACGCCTTTGTGGATGACGTGTGCAATTATTGGCATGTATATTATGGGAGAAGATATTGATAAAGTAAAAAGTCCAAATCAGGTCGTTGTAGTTATTACTTAGAAAATTTGATAATCAAAAATATAGAATTCACTCATTATTAAACTCTAAATTTATTTATTATGGAACTTAACGAATTCATTCAGAATTTTGCAGACCAGTTCGATGAGACTGACGCAAGTGAGATCAAGGCAGAAACCGTATTCCACGATTTGGACGAATGGTCTTCTCTGATTGCTCTTTCCCTTATCGCCATGATTGATGAGGAGTACGATGTCACCATCAAGGGAGATGAGATGCGTTCTGCTGTTACTGTAGAAGATTTGTTTAACATTGTAAAAGCAAAAGCTTAATGGCATTTCTTCAGTTCAAGAATGTTCGGATCGCCGGTATTGCTGCCGGCGTTCCGAAACAAATCGGCAGCAATCTAGACAACTCGTTGCACAATATTTCAGAGGAATATACTCCTGAAGCTTTTGTTGAGGCCACAGGGGTGTTGGAAAGACATATTTCTGACAATCTTACAACTTCTGATTTGGGATATGCGGCTGCGGAAAAACTGATATCGGATTTGGGATGGAACAAAGCTGAGATAGAGGCTTTGATATTTGTGTCCCAGACTGCTGATTATATTTTCCCTGCCACAGCTTGTATTTTGCAAGATAGGCTTGGATTGAGTAAGGAGTGTTATGCTGCAGATGTTGCGTTAGGTTGCTCTGGATGGGTACATGGCTTGAGTTATATCGCTGGGTTGTTGAATGCTGGTTCTATTAAGAAGGCTATTTTAATCGCTGGAGACGCAAAGCCTCGTTTCCATTGTGTTGTGAATCCTCTTTTCGGCCATGCAGCCACAGCTACAGCTGTTGAGTATTCTGAGGAGGCTGAAAACTTGCAATTCCATTTCGGAACCGACGGTAGTGGCTACGATGCCATTATCACACCCGACGGAGGAAGTCGTAATCAAACGACATTGGATTCATTTAAAACGGAGATTGTTGACGGTAGAGAGATAACTCGTCTCCAAGGCAGAATGAAAGGCATGGATGTCTTTGCTTTCGGAATATCGACAGCTCCCAAGTCCATCAAGAAGCTGGCTGAATATTACGGCTTTGACTATCTTGATGCAGACTATTACGTCTTCCATCAAGCCAATATGAAAATGAACAATACTATCGTGAAGAAACTGAAACTCGACCCCGAGAAAGTGCCTTCATGTATGTATCATTTCGGCAACACAAGTTCCGCTTCCATCCCCTTGACTATTGTTACCCAATTGAAAGGCAAGATAGAAGACCGTCCGACTAAGTTTATCTGCTGCGGTTTCGGTGTCGGTTTATCCTGGGGAACAGTGGCAATTAAAACCAACAATATAGTAGTTTCTGACCTCGTGGAGGTGGAGGAACCAGAAGGAGAGTCGCCATGGGTGTAAATTACAATCCTTTTTCTCTTGAGGGTAAAACCATTCTTGTCACAGGCGCATCATCTGGAATTGGGAAAACGACTGCTATTGAATGTTCCAAAATGGGAGCAAAGCTGGTCATTACTGCCCGAAACCAAGAACGTTTGAACCAAACCCTTGAAGAGTTGGAGGGAGAAGGCCATCTTGCCCTGATTGGAGATTTAACATCCCAAGATGACATCAAGAACTTGGTGGGATCCATGCCTGAGCTTGACGGAATCGTTTATAATGCAGGAGTTGGCATAACCGTCCCTTTGGCATATATTAAAGATGAGGATCTATACCGTGTCTTTGAGACGAACCTGTTTGCCACAATGCGTCTGAATAAAGCTTTACTGAGGAAAAAGAAAGTCCTCAAATCCGCATCTATCGTGTTCACTTCTTCATTATCCGCTTTGTTCAACACACCTGGCATTGCTCTCTATGGAGCTACAAAAGCAGCGTTGCTTTCATATATGAGAAGTTGCGCTTGTGAATTGGCAGACAAGAAGATACGGGTCAACGCTGTTCTTCCTGGAATGATCCAAACTGATTTGATCAACGGTGGCACTTTGTCAGAAGAGGATAAAGCTCGAGATATGGCTACGTATCCTTTGAAAAGATACGGTACACCACAAGATGTTGCGTATGCTTTTATTTACCTGCTCTCTGATGCTTCAAGTTGGGTCACTGGAACCAGTTTGATAGTTGATGGTGGCAAACTAATGCGTTGATATTATGTTTTTTAATTTCAAAAACCTAAAGATTTCAGGGATTGCTGTAGGTGTCCCTAAAAATATTGTAAAAAGTGAAGATTTGAATTTGTCTGCTGACTATGATGCAGCTGCATTTATAGAGACGACAGGCATTCGTGAACGTCGTTACTCCAATGACTTCACCACATCGGACTTGTGTTATGCGGCTGCTGAGAAGCTGATTGCAGACCTGGGGTGGGAGAAGTCGGACATCGACATCCTTATTTTCGTGTCGCAAAATGCTGATTATATTTTGCCAGCCACAGCCTGTATTCTTCAGGACAGACTCGGTCTAAAAAAGGAGTGCTATGCTGAAGACATCGCCTTGGGATGCTCTGGTTGGGTTTATGGACTGAGTACGATCGCAGGCTTGATGTCTGGCGGTGATGCCAAGAAAGCTTTGCTGCTTGCCGGTGATGCCAAGAGACGCGCCGAGTATGAACTCGACACCCTGATGGGTTTTTCGGGAACAGCGACAGCTATTGAATATGAGGTTGGTGCAGAAGGTTTCAAGTTCCATATCGGTACGGATGGAAGCGGCTACCAATCCATTATCATACCCGATGGAGGTGCACGTAACATGACCACGGAAAAATCCTTTATTAAGGAAGATGTCAATGGCAATATGATTAATAGACTGACTCCTCGGATGGATGGTATGGATGTGTTTTCTTTTGCCATCACAGTCCCTCCCAAGTCAATAAAGTTGCTCGCTGAGAAATATGGCTTTGATTATCATGAAGCTGATTATTTTGTCTTCCATCAGGGTAATGTGATCATGCTCAACAAGATCATTAAAAAACTTAAAGTGGATCCAGAAAAGATGCCTCTCTCATTGCCCTATTTTGGCAACACTTCATCGGCTTCAATTCCGATTACAATTGCCACGCAACTGAAAGGCAAAATTGAACATAAGCATACCAAGTTTATTGGTTGCGGCTTTGGTGTGGGTCTTTCATGGGGAACCGTGGCATTCGAGACCGAGAACATTGTTATATCAGATTTAGTTGAATTGTAATTATGACAATAGAAAATCCTTATAGCCTTGAAGGCAAGACCGTTTTGGTCACAGGCGCAGGCTCTGGAATTGGACGCGCCACTTCAATAGAATGCTCCAAACTTGGGGCAACCATGGTGCTTGTGGATATTAATCCCGACACTGTCAAGGAAACATTGGGTATGCTTGCAAACCAAGAACTCAATCATCAGTTTTTCGTTTGTGATTTAACTAATGATGAAGCACTTGATGAATTGGTCGCAAAAGTCCCAGAATTGACAGGACTGGTGAACAATGCTGGCATCAACAAGCTTCTCCCTCCAAAATTCATCAATAGGGAAGATGTAAACAAAATATTCAGCATCAATACTTTTGCGCCGATTTTCTTGACACAGAAACTTTTGCGCAAGAAAAAGATAGCTGCTGGAGCTTCCATCGTGTTTACTTCGGCTTTGGCAGGTGTGTTCTCCGTTTCCCCGGCAAACAGTATGTATTCAGCCTCGAAAGGTGCAATCAATGGATTTATGAAGAACCTGGCTTTGGATTTGGCCGACAGGAAGATACGCTGCAATAGTGTCAATCCTGGCATGATTGAGACTGATATTCTGCGCCAAGGAGCAGTTTCCGCCGAGGAAATAGAAGAGAACAAAAAGAAATTCCCTCTCGGACGCTGGGGAAAACCGGTTGAGATAGCCCGCGGAATCATATACTTATTATCCGACGCCTCGTCATGGACCACAGGTAGCACTTTGGTGATCGATGGAGGAGTCTTGTTGGCAAGATAATACAAAGGTTTTTACACCTTACAACGCAATGAAAAAAATAGCAATCTATGGAGCTGGTGGCTTTGGAAGAGAAGTCGCTTGCTTGATTCATAAAATCAACGAAGTAAAGCCCGAATGGGAGTTGATAGGTTTTTTTGATGACAATCCGTCATTAAAAGGCACAATGGTTTCCCATTATGGACCATGTTTGGGAGGATTTGATGAGCTGAACAATTATTATGAAGAACTTGCAATAGTAATGGCTATTGGTAATTCTGGGATTGTGAAGCCTTTGATAGATAAAATAACCAATGAAAAAATTTATTACCCCAATTTGATCCATCCGAGGGTGAATTTCAATGATGTCTCCTCTGTTAAAATAGGTAAAGGCAATATTATTCAAGGAGGGTGTTTTTTTTCATGCGATGTTGTGATGGGAGATTTTAACGTGTTGAATGGCTCAGTGGTTCTGGGACACGATGACAGAATTGGTTCCTTTAATATTTTTATGCCTGCTGTCAGAATTTCTGGTCAAGTTACGATTGGAGATGAAAACTATTTTGGCGTGGGAGCTATTATTCTTCAACAGTTAAAAATAGGTAGTAACACTCGCTTTGGTGCTGGATGTGTCTTGATGACCAAGCCTAAAGATGGCTGTCTATATATCGGTAATCCAGCCAAGAAAACATCTTTTTGATTTCTGAGGACTTCTATAAATTGTTTCTAAAAAATATCGTAGATAACTTGTTATATGGAAGTTAATGTTGGTAGTGGTCAAAGAATCGATTACATTGATTTAGCAAAAGGTTTTTGTATTATATTTGTGGTAATGAACCATGTGTCTGATTATTACAAATTAGACTTATGGATAAATGACTTCATTACAGCATTCAGGATGCCATTGTACTATTTCTTGTCGGGAGTATTCTTTAAGACTTATAATGGTTTTTCGAATTTCTTGAAGAAGAAAACGAATAAATTGTTGATACCTTTCCTCTTTTTTTATTTCACTACTTCTTTGCCACTTAAATGGTTGTCTGCTAGACAGGAAAATGGTATTAGCTTTTTCGACTTGTTAACTGGTGTGTATTATGAGGACTTCTCCAATAGTGCTATCTGGTTTTTGCTTAGTTTGTTTATAGTTAATCTGTTGTTTTACCTGATTTATTCTGTTTCAACACGGATAACTAAACATTCAACCTTGTTTATTGTGTTGTTGTCAATGATAGTTGGTTTTATTGGATTGTTATTGAGTTATTTAAAGATTAACATTCCCCTTTACATTGACTCTTCTCTTACTGCATTACCCTTTTTTATGGCGGGTTTTGTTGTCAAGAAATACACGAAATTACTTATTCCTAATTCTTTGGATAAATACACTCTTTTAGTGGTTCTTCTATGCTTTTCCATTGTGGGTGTTTTGTCAGATGGTAGGGTGATTTTTATTGATAATGTCTATTCTCCACGATCTTATTTCACATTGTATCCTTTAGGCTTTATAGGAACTATTGGGATTTTGTATTGTGCCAAATATCTTAATCATGTTCCTTTTATTAGTTATTTGGGACGATATTCAATAATGGTCTTGGTGACCCATCTTCTCTTTTTCCCCCGATTAAAACCTATAATATCTTCGATTTTTGGAGGAGAGATGGTTGTGATGCAATTTGTCGTGAATTTTGTATTAACGTTATTATTGTGTTTTATGCTTATTCCAATAATGAAACGATTCCTTCCTCATGTGACAGCCCAAAAAGACGTATTAAAATAGAACAAAGTAATAAGTTGTTTAATTGCGCAAGCTCAAAAATATAAAAAACGTGAATAAAGAAAAGTTTTTAATTCTTGATGTAAGTACGAAGAAAATAATGCAGGGTGGCGGAGAGGCTGCTTTGCAAAAACAGCATGATGCTGGCAAAATGACTGCCCGCGAGAGAATTGATGCGTTGCTTGATCCCGATTCTTTTCAGGAACTGGGTCTGTTTGTGAAGCATCAGTGCCATGACTTTGGCATGGATAAGAAAGAGATGGCTGCTGACGGTGTGGTGACGGGTATTGGAACCATTGATGGAGCTCCCGTATGCGTTTATGCACAAGATTTCACCGTGTCGGGTGGCTCTTTAGGACTTGCCCATGCGAGGAAAATCACTAAGATTATGGACATGGCCATGGAGATGAAGGTGCCGTGTATTGGCATCAACGACTCTGGGGGCGCCCGCATACAGGAAGGCATTAACGCTTTGGCAGGATATGGTGAAATATTTTTCCATAATACCGCAGCTTCAGGCGTAATCCCCCAAATTTCCGTCATCCTTGGCCCTTGTGCTGGTGGAGCGGTTTATTCTCCTGCTCTGACCGACTTTGTGTTTGTAGTGGATAAGGTTTCGAAAATGTTCATTACAGGCCCAGAGGTTATCAAGACAGTTCTGGGGGAGGAAATCGGTATGGAGGAGCTTGGCGGCGCACGTGTTCATGCTCAAACTACTGGCAACGCTCATTTCTTTGCCAACACAGAGGTTGAGTGTTTCGCCCAAATCCGTAAACTGCTCTCTCTCTTGCCGCATAGTAACATTGACAACAATAAGACCATTCTTGCCCATGAGCCAAGAAAGGAGTTCTCTGATATATGCAAGTTTATCCCAGATGACGCTCGTGAGCCTTTTGATGTCCGTGACATTATTCGTGGTGTGCTTGATGATAGCGATTTCCTCGAAGTGCATGAGCTTTTTGCCCAAAACGCCGTGGTAGGTTTCGGAAGATTGGATGGACGTACTGTGGGTGTTATCGCCAATCAGCCGATGGTGTTGGCAGGTGTGCTTGACATTGATTCGAGCGACAAGATTGCCCGATTTATCCGCTATTGCGATGCTTTTAACATCCCGATCATTACCTTTGAGGATATGCCAGGTTATCTGCCGGGTGTGGATCAGGAACATGCTGGTATCATACGTCATGGAGCCAAGGTGCTCTATGCCTATTGCGAGGCCACGGTACCAAAACTGACTGTGATCATGCGCAAAGCATACGGTGGCGGCTATATTGCCATGTGTTCGCGCCACATGAAAGCCGATATTGTGTATGCGTGGCCTACAGCCGAGATTGCTGTGATGGGTCCCGCAGGTGCAGCGAATATCATATTCCGCAAGGATATCAAAGAGGCTGAAGATCCAGTTGCCATGCGAGAGCAGAAGATTCAGGAATACAAGGAAAAATTCGCTAACCCATACGTCGCAGCCAGCTATAGTTGGGTAGATGCTGTTATTAATCCCAATGATACCCGCCGCTATTTGATACAGGCCCTTTCGATGGCATGCAACAAGACGGTTGAACCTGTGAAGAAGAAACATGGAGTTCCACCATTCTAAGAAAGGAGAATCATCATGGAATGTAATAATTTTGAGATGCTTCATCTTGAGAATGGTGAATATAGGACTATTCTCACCGACAAATTTCGTAATCGGAAACCATACGTTGCTACTCAACATGTAGTGACGGCTGCAATACCTGGAACCATTATCTCGGTACTTGTGGAGAAAGGGCAAGAAGTAAAACGAGGGGATGCCCTATGCATCTTGGACTCAATGAAAATGAATAACACCATCTTTGCCGATGAGAATGGCGTTGTCAGTAAAATTCATATCAAAGAAGGCGATGTTGTGGGTAAAGATGCCTTAATGATGGAATTTGCGGAATAAGAATAATAAATACTAGAACAAATGAAATTAAGTATTAGACAAAGGATAAGCACTATATTAGGGAAAAGCACCGTTTTTTTTCTTCGTTTAAAAGGATGTGACATTGGAAATAATTGCAAAATATCCAAAAGTGCGATTATTGACAGAGCCCATCCGAAAGGAGTGCATATCGGTGACAATACACGTGTTTTGATAGAGGCGATGATTTTAGCTCATGATTATTCAAGAGGTGCTTTGAAAGGTTACGACATGTGGTGCAATACTTATGTAGGAAAGAATTGTGTGATTGGTGGACGCGCAATGATCATGCCTGGTGTGAAGATTGGAGATCATGTTTATGTTGCCGGAGGTGCTGTCATCAGTCGAGACGTGCCAGATCATTGTATCGTTGCAGGAAACCCCGCAAAAATTGTTAGAAAAGGAACGGTCATTAGTGATGGTGGTCAAATAGTGGAAAAAGGCGAACGAATTTAACAGATAGTAGTTATGAAAAGGTCTTTAAAAAACATAGCAACGGATATTGCCTATTCAAAATTAGGCGATAAGATTATCACACTTACAGGAGCACAAAAACTGATTGCAAAATATCGTGTCCAATCTTCAAAAAGGGCCCTTCTTGCTGGAGCAAAAAAAATCTATGAAAAAGGATTGGCGGTAGGCACATTTGATGACTATCAACAGGCTTTGAAGAAACATTGGGTTTCCTATACAGAATATGCGAACCAATATGAGTTTTACAATAAAACCGAAGAAGAGAGGGAAGAATACATTTCAAGGTTGAAGATGGCATATTTCTATTGGGTATATGCCCCCGGAAGTGCAAAGTATGTGTTTTGTAATAAGACCCGTTTTCTTAAGGCTTTCAAGAAATATATCCATAGGAAATGGTTGTTTGCTCCAGAAGCCTCTTATGAGGATTTCAAGCAGATGGTCTCTAGTGTGGATTGTATTGTTAAACCTTGCGATGGAAAGTTGGGACAAGGTATCTTCAAGACTTATAAAGATGATGAACACAAGGATTTTCCAAAGCTGTATGCGACCAGTGTCAATAATAGGATGCTGGTGGAACAATGCATTGAGGAGTGTGATGAGTTGAAAGCTTTTCATCCGCAGAGCTTGAACACGCTTAGAGTTGTTACCATTGCAAATAAGGACAAAGCTTGTGTGTTTTCAGGAGTGTTTCGTACCGGAGTAGGGGAAAGTGTTGTTGACAATACACATCAAGGCGGTGTTTCCGCACAGATTAATGTTGTAGATGGAACTGTTGAAACTGATGGCGCAAATACCAGTGGTGAAAGGTTCTCTCACCATCCTGACAGCGGTATTGCCATTAAAGGTTTCAGGATTCCCCAATGGGATGCCATTGTCGAGACTTGTTGTGAGGCGGCAAAACTCACTGATAATCCGATCACTGGTTGGGATGTTGTTGTTAACAGCCATGGCGAAGTGGAGTTAATTGAAGCGAACTACGGTCCAGATATGGATATGATGCAAACCCGTTATAAGAAGGGTGCCAAAAAGAGAATTTATTCTTTGATTAAAGAGTATCGAGGTATTGAGATGAAATAAATATATAATCACATAGATATGAAAATAGGTATCATCAAAGAAACCAAGACCCCGGTGGATAACCGTGTGGCCCTCAACCCCAAGCAGGTGGCAGAATTGAATAGACAATTTCCCCAACATGAAATCATAGTGCAAGCCAGTGACATTCGTGCCTTTTCGGATGACGAATACCGCGCTGAGGGTGTGAAAGTGGTTGACAGTTTGCAAGACTGCGACATCCTTTTCGGTATCAAAGAGGCCAAAATTGAAAGCCTGATTCCGAACAAGCATTATTTCTTCTTTGGCCATATCGCCAAGATGCAGGAATACAATCGGCCATTGTTGCAGGCTTTCATGCAAAAGCATATCACTTTCTGTGACTATGAGTATTTGGTGGATGACAAGGGCATCCGCGTTTGTGCCTTCGGTTGGTGGGCTGGCGTGGTGGGTGCTTATTACACCTTGCGCGGCTATGGCTTGAAGCATAAGCTCTATGAATTGCCTAAACCTGACCGCCGTTTCACGCTCACCCAGTTGTTGGAATCATTGAAAGGTATTGAATTGCCGAAAATAAAGCTGTTTGTGACTGGAGCAGGCCGTGTCTCTCAAGGCGCACAATATGTGTTGGATAACATCGGAGCTCACAAAATGACAGAAGAGGAATACCTTTCCTGTAATTCAGTGGACCGTTTGTCCTATTGTTTCGCCGATGTGGACCGTTTGGTGAAGCGCAAGGACGGTGGTGCCTTCTCGTGGAACGACTTCACGCACAACGCCAAGGAATATGAAAGCGACTTCATGCGTTGGGCTAAGAAAACCGATGTTTTGGTATGTGCCCACTTCTGGGGACCCGAGGCACCGGTGTATTTGAGCGAGGAAGACTTGCGCAACAAAGACCTGCGCATCCGCATGATTGGTGACGTGACTTGCGACATCAAGGGTAGCATTAAGTCAACAGTCCGTCCTGCCACGCATGATGATCCTTACTATGACTACAATCCGATGACCGAGCAAGACGAACCTGCTTTTTCGTCAGCCAACAACATCTCCGTGATGGCAGTCGACACCTGCCCGAATGCCTTGGCTATGGATACCAGTGCCTATTTCGGAGAAATGTTGACCAAACACGTGTTTGAGCATTTGCTGAAAGGGGAACACTCTGATGTGATTGACCGTTCGATGATTTTGAAGGACGGTGTTTTGACGCCAAGATTCGATTATTTGACCGATTTTGCAAAAGGCTAAATGAAGCTCCGCAAATATCCCGTTGGCATTCAAAGCTTCGAGACCATTCGCTGCGACGGGTACATCTATATCGACAAGACTCCGCTCTCTATAAGATGATTAGCGAAGGCAAGTCTTATTTCTTGAGCCGTCCGCGCAGGTTTGGCAAGTCGTTATTGTGTTCCACGTTGGCTGCGGTTTTCGAAGGATGTCTTGAGCTCTTCGAAGCGTTTACGACAGAAGACGGGATAGAGCAACCGCAATTGTTTATCGCCAACACCAACTGGCGTTGGGACTTACAGCCAATATAATTTTGAACTCTAATTTTGAACCTTAACTAAATAATGGCAAAAACCCTAAAAAAGAACCGCCTCCGACATAGTATGGACAGCATTGCAAAAATGTTCACAATGAATACACTTCGTTTTGATGCAGAAGTCGTATCTTTGCAGAATCAATAATTGAAAAACATGAACCACGACGATATACAATCCACTAATCATGAAGCTATTCTCTCCAGCACCAAGGGCTTTACTGTCTTTAGTTTTGGAGGGTATATTATTCGCTTCAAGGCACCCTATAGTTTGGAGTGCTATGTGGATGTTGAGAGTTGGGACGACGGTTATCTGGTAGTTTTGGCCAAGTATAGCCACAACGCTGAGCCCGAGGATGAGTATATCGATCTCAAACCAATTCTTGAAGGCTTGTATATTGATCCAGCCACATTCCTGAAACCCATCAAAAGCGTACGTGTTGCTTATGCCTGATATCAAGACCATTGCCGACAAGGCTGACGTTATTATCAACGGATATGCCTTCACACGAGAAGACGACAGAATCCGTGTACTCAACCTTCACAACCCCGACAAGGCTGTAGTTTTCGGTATGAATTGCGAGGTGTTGGAGACAACTATGGACGATATTGAACTTTCCATCGTAAGCCGTTATCTCCAGCAGAACCTGAAATACATGGAGAGCTAAACTATGCCAAAATATTATGATTTCAAGGTGGCAGGTTATTACCTCTATTTTACCTCTTTCTGTGTGGTGGAATGTATGCACGTTCATGCAAGCGACAGCAAACTCACGGAAGGAGGTTCTGCCAAGTTCTTTGTGGCGAGCAATGGCGACTCCATAGTCCGAAACCGAGGGATCCTCAACGACAGAGAGATAGCCAAGATTTCAGAATTCATCAAGGATCACTATCAAGAAATGTATATCAGATGGTCGCAGTATAGCGAGAAAGGTTTTTATGAGAAGTAAAAAAGTATAGGTCAATCTTTAGCTAATTCTGTTTTACATAAACAACACATTACCATAGTACAATGACTTTAACAATGATCGCATAAACGAAGCCAAGAAACCTTTATGTTACGTAAAAGCTGTCATGGTCATAGTCACTAGTCATAGTCGAAGAAACTCCCATAACAACACAATATATCATCCAATTTTGAAACCCTAAATAAACAATGGCAAAAACCCTAAAACAAAAAGCCGCCTCTGGCATGGTGTGGAGTGGCTTGCAGAAGTACTCGACGATGATTATCCAGTTCATCTCGGGTATTGTTTTGGCTCGCTTGCTTACGCCGTATGATTATGGGTGCATCGGTATGTTATCCATATTCATATTGCTGGCCGAAGCTTTTATAGATGGTGGTTTTGGTTCTGCTTTGATTCAAAAGAAACGACCGACACAGGAGGACTATTCCACCATATTCTTTTGGAATCTTGGTATGGCAGCGGTAATGTATGCTGTCCTCTTCTTTACCGCACCTGCTATCTCGCGGTTTTATGATATTCCATTGTTGTGTGATGTGTTGCGTGTGCAGGGCTTGGTGCTTTTTATCTATGCTTTTAATATTATACAGAAAAACCAATTACAAAAGAAACTCAATTTCAAGTTACTCTCTATTGTTACTATTGCCACAAGTCTTTTTGCTTTGGGAATAACTTTTTTTATGGCATATAAGGGATTCGGGGTATGGGCTTTAGTGGCGCAATTTCTAATCACTCCGGCAATACCTGCACTTGTATTTTGGTTCTATGTAAAATGGCGGCCGACATGGACGTTTTCTTGGACTTCATTTAAAGAATTGTTCAGTTTCGGTTTTTATATGTTTCTGACAAATCTGCTTAATCAATTTGGTACGCAAATACAAGGATTGTTGATAGGTAAGTTTTACAATCCAACTACGATGGGTTATTATTCCAAAGCTCATGGTTTGGAGAGATTGGCATCTACATCGATATCCAGTGTGATGTCCCAAGTTACTTATCCTCTTTATGCCGAAGCGCAAGATAATAAAGTACAATTGGCCAATATGTTACGTCGTATTACTATGACGTTATCCTATCTCACTTTCCCGTTGATGTTTATCCTTCTGCTTTGCGCTAAACCGATATTTGTGTTGTTGTATTCAGACAGATGGCTTCATAGTGTGCCATATTTTCAAGTGTTGTGTTTAGCAGGTCTTGCTTTTTGTCTTCAATCAGTTAACAATCAATCTGTTGCTGCTGTGGGAGAAAGTCGTGCCATGTTTATTTGGACGGTGATAAAGCGAGCTGTGGGAATAGGATTTATGATTGTTGGTTTAGTTTTTTATGGAATGAAAGGTTTGTTGGTCGGTGTGGTGCTTAACTCGTGGTTCTCTTATTTTGTTAATATCGGTCTTGTTTCAAAATACATTGGTTATAAATGGTCTGATCAACTACTTAGTATATTACCTGTGACTATAGCATCTGCTGTTTCGGCTATTGCCGCATTTTTAGTGGGACGTTTATTGAATTTGCCGATGTATCCTGATGGAATAGTCAAATTATTCGTTTATGTAATGATATATATGGGTTGGTCGTTGATTTTTAAACCAGAAGCATACAACTTTTTTTTGACCATTATTCCGGCAAAACTTAGGTTTTGGGAGAAGAAGACCAAGGTCGTTGAATAGTGCTTTGGATGTTGGTAATTGCAAAACAATACAAATGATACAAATAATTGGTGTTGGTGATATCATGCCAGGTGGCCTATTGAATGACAAAGAAGGCCCATGTGCAAATGAAGAGATTTTGAATGTCCTTTTACAAGGAGATATTAGATGCGGAACTTTAGAGTGTGCATTGGGCAACGAACCCACATACGACGAAGCAAAAGTAGCTAAAAAGGATAATGACATTTATGGTAATGTCATCTATGCCAAAGATGCTGACATCAGGAGGTTGAAAGAGTTGCATATTGACATCGTCAGTTTAGCCAACAACCATTTCTTTGATTTGGGTGAAAAAGGGGCGCAGCATACCATTGAATTGTTGGATAAAGAAGGCATATTGCATTGTGGAGCAGGACGCAACTTGAAAGAGGCAGGAGCGCCTGTTGTTTTGGATCTCAAGGGTAAGAAAATGGCTTTCCTTGGTTTCTGCGACACAGAATACAAGCATGTTTACATGTGCACCTATGCCACAGAAAACACACCAGGCATCAATCCCATGAGAGAAGATTATGTGATTAGTGAAATAAAGAGAAACGCACAGTTGTATGATTATGTAGTGGTGTTGGCACATTGGGGAACAGAAAATACTTTTTATCCGAATGTTTCAACGGATAAAATGGCAAAGATGATGTTGAAAGCCGGTGCGTGTTTGGTTTTAGGTAGTCATCCTCATTGTATCCAACCTATTATTAACACTCGTAAAGGGAGTATTGTATATAGCATGGGGAACTTCCTGTTTCCAGAAAGATTGATAGCTCCTCCTAAGGTTACTTATTATTCTGAAGAACCTATTGATTATTCAACACTTCCTGTCACCGATAAATATCCCATTGTGGATTGTGTTACCTTAAAAACGTTGCCGTATTGGGCAAGGGTGGGACAAATTGTAATTAGTCAGATAAGCAATAGCTGCGTTGTTTCTGATTATAGGTTTTCGTACCTTAATAAATATAATTGCGTGACTTTGTTAGACGAAAGAAAGAGTAAAGAAGCAAAAAAAAGAATCAAATTATTATTTTTGTTGTTAAAACTTGGGTTGTACCAGCCTTATATGTTTATTCGCAGGGCATTCCGCGCAATTCAAGTTCGGTTGAGGTGATCGTGAAAAAGGATAATGTATGTTGCCGATGGAATTACGTACTAAAACAAATTATAGATTGAGAATATATGTTTGACTAAAAGATAAGGTTATGAATATTAAACAATTACTAAAAAAAATCCCATTGTTTGATAAGATTGTATATAATCGTATAATTGATTTGCAATCTTTATCCATGGAAGAAAAAGTGGAAAGATTAATGAAAAAATACGAATCCAAAATGGGATATAAGATGGACATCAATCACCCAAAGACTTATACTGAAAAGCTTCAGTGGTATAAATTATATTACACCGGAGACGGCCATTTGGATCGAATTGTTGATAAATATCTGATGAAACAATACATTAGGGAAAAAATAGGTGACGGGCACACAGTACCGCTAATTGGAGCTTGGACTAATGTGGGTGATTTGGAAAAGGATTGGGATAATCTTCCTGAAGAGTTTTGTTTGAAATCGACGCTTATGAGTGAAGGGAAATGCATTGAATTCATCCATAAGAAATCAGCTATTGATTTTAAAACAAAGAAAAAAGAATGGGCGAAATGGTTGCTTCCAAAACTTACATTAGTAAATAGTTTTACCCGTGCTTATCATAATTGTGTTCCTCGGATTATTGCAGAGCAGTATTTGGAGAATATCAAGAACCAATTGTTTGATTACAAAGTTTTTTGTTTTGATGGTCGTCCTTTTTGTATAGAGTCGGCTATGGAGAGATTTGAAGGGGGTATTCCAACGTTTACATTTTATGATTTGGAATGGAACAAAATGGATGTGACATCTGGTAATCATCCTAATGGAGAAGTACCAAAACCGAAACATTTGGATGAAATGTTGAAATTGGCGAAAGTGCTATCAAAAGGGTTCCCGCATCTTAGGGTCGATTTCTTTGACACGGATGAAAAACTATATGTTGCCGAATTGACATTATACACGGGTGGAGGGTATTCTATATATGACCCGCAGAGTTTTAATGAAAAGATGGGGGAGTTGTTTAAATTGCCTATTGATAGTAGTTATCAATCATAACAAAAGATAAATGAGTAATGTAAAGTTGTTTTTTGCTGGCGATTTCTGCTCAAAACCGTCCACTTCGAGAATTACAGTATCGGATGAATTAAAAAGTCTGATTCAATCCTGTGATTTGAAAGTGGTGAATTTTGAAGTGCCACTAAAACCAGAAGTAAAATTGCCTTCGCAAAGGAGGGAACGGTTCTTTCAAAATGACGATGCCCCTGACTTTTTGCGTAGTTTAGGCTTCAATCTTTTTTCGCAGGCTAACAATCATGCTTTTGATTGGGGTGAAGAAGGTTTCAGGAAAACGAAAGCGGCTTTTGGTGAAGCTGCTTTCGGTGCTGGAACCTACGATGAGGCTTATAGAGTGAAAATTGTTGATGTGCATGGTGTGAAAATCGGCTTTATGGCGTTGTCGTTTGCCGCTTACACTGGTGCTTTTGATGATGTGACCAAACACGAAGGCTTAGGTTGTGCTTACATTAACGATTTGCGTGTGAACCATGACATTATGGAGGCTAAAAAAGAAGTGGACTACCTTTTTGTTTTGCCTCATGATGGAATCGAATACGTTGATATTCCCATGCCAGAGACCATCGCCCGCTATCGTGATTTTATCGATTATGGTGCTGATGGAGTGATTGCCGCCCATCCTCATTGTCCACAGGGATGGGAAAAATATAAAGGGAAACCGATTTTTTATAGTCTTGGTAATTTCCTTTTCAATAGCAAGGAAGGGTATGATTATCGAGCTGCTAATTGTCCACATTGGTATGAAGGTCTGTGTGTGGTGATGAACATAGACGAAGGTGATGTTTCATGGGAGGTGGTGAACACTCGAAATGTGGATAATGTGAGGATAGTGATCGACCAAGATGAGGAACGTAACAATCATAATGCACAGTTATGTTTGTATCTCGCTGACCATGGAAAATATGATCGTTATTATAAAATGGTATGTGAAAAATATGGTCGAGCAAAAGAAATGAGAGTTATTGAAAAAGTTGTTATGAACTATTGGTTTTGTAAACTTAGAGGACGCACCACGGTAGATCGTGAATTGTCATTTTTGTTAAAACAGGATCAAAGAAGGAATATCTTATTACATTCAATCTGATAAATACACAGTAATTAAGTAGTTATTTTTAATCATATTGTTATGGGCATAAAAAGAGTATTCAGCAGAATAACAGGTGGTTTTTTCCAACTTTGTAAGAAGCTTTATGTTGCGTATTATAAGAAAGCCGGGGCTTTAAGAAAAAAAATCACCTACTTGTATGATGACAATTTTATTAAAAGTCAGTATAAGAGATTGTCAAACAAAAAGAAGCTCACAAAAGAACAAAAAGATGAGATTCAAGCTTTCTATAAAAACATTATAGGTAAGAAGATAACGCTTTATTCACATGAATACTTTTATTCTCGTACAGGTATTTATTCAAAAGAGTATGTGCCAAAAAGTCTTCATGAAGTAGAAATGATACCCAAGGCAAACATGATGCCTTATCGTGATGCGTATGCCGACAAGAACATGGTTGATGTGTTTTTGCCCGGTGTTAAACACCCTCATACCATCCTAAAAAGAATAAATGGTTATTTCTATTTTGAACATAAACCTGTTTCAAAGCAAGAAGCTATCAGCTTATGTCAAAATATTCATAATGCCATAATCAAACCCGTATTGAGTCACAGTGGAGAAGGCATAAAAGGTTTAGAAGTGGAAAACGGAATGACAAATATTAATGGATGGACTATAGAACAGCTTTTCGACAAGTATGGGAATAATTTCCAAATTCAGGAAAGGCTTAAACAGCACGAGAAAATGAGCCAATTGAACGATACGTCGGTTAATACGCTTAGAATACTTACCTATCGTTCGGATATGGAAGTTTTGGTTATTTATTCTGTAGTGCGTATTGGCAGAAAGGGACAGGTAATTGACAATCAAAGTGCAGGAGGAATCAGTACGATTATTGGTGAGGATGGTAAATTGGGGAATACTGCTTTTGGTGGATTTCTTGCTGATGGTGTTGGCAAGACTGACTCTGGAGTCGTATTGGAAGGTTTCGAGATACCATCTTACCATAAAGCAATTGAGACTGTTAAAAGTCAGCATTTCCAACTTCCATATTTTAACTTTATTGGATGGGATGTTGCTATTGATGAAGTTGGGGATCCTGTTATCATCGAATGGAATGCTTGTCCTGGATTAAGCCAATCGGCATTTGGTCCTGGCTATGGGAAATACACTGAAAGAATTTTGCGGGAATTATGGCCAAGGAAGAATACAAAATATTCAATGTAACATAATGTAAATCATCATTTGTAATGTATAAGCATTGTTTTAAACGCTTAATAGGCATCTTCGGTGCAGTGATGGCCTTGTTGGTCATCGGATGGTTAATTCTCCTTGTATGGCTGTTTCTTCATTTTGCCAATAAGGGAGCTGGGGCTTTCTTTACACAGGACCGACCTGGTAAAGATGGTAAGATTTACAAGGTTATCAAATTTAAGACTATGACCGACGAGCGTGATGCTGAAGGCAAATTGCTGCCAGATGAGCAACGACTCACAAAGGTTGGGAAAATCGTCCGCTCGCTTTCAATAGATGAACTGCCTCAGTTAATTAATATTCTTAAAGGAGATATGGCTTTCATAGGCCCTAGGCCTTTGCTTCCGAGGTACTTGGAGCTTTATTCTCCTGAGCAGATGCGCCGCCACGAGGTGCGACCTGGAATCAGTGGCTGGGCACAGGTTAACGGGAGAAATACGCTCACCTTTACCAAACAGTTTGAATATGATGTGTATTATGTTGATCATCTGACATTTTGGCTCGATGTGAAGATTTTCTTTATGACCATCTTTAAGGTTTTTAAACGTGAAGGCATCAGTGAGGAAGGGCAAGCAACAAGAGAAGCATTCAATGGATCCAATTAAGAAAAAAATATTGCTTTGTTTTGTCTTTTGTGCCATTGTGGGCACAATGGCAGCAAAGGGGAAAAATGTGGTCGCATTGACACAAAGCATGTTGGACAATGCGAAAGGGACCTTTGTGGTTAAGAAGGACTATTCTGGTTTTGGATCAGTGTTGTATCTCCCTGAACATTTGAAGCTGGTTTTTAAAGGCGGTTCAATCGATAATGCCGAATTAGTGGGGAATCACTCTTCTGTGCGAGTGCATGGCTTGGACCCGGTTTTTGGGAAAGACATTGTTATCTCTGGGATATGGAATGTTAGGGAAGTGCATGACGGATGGTTTGAGTTTGAGGAAGGGAAAGAGTTCATTTCTAATCAACTCATTCAGAATTTACTTGCTTTTTCGAACGATGACACGTTTTGTCATATTTTCTTTGAGGAAGACAGAGTGTATTATTTTGAACTGCCATATAAAGAGAATGTCAAGATAGGGAATGGATTGTCCACCTATACGGATAAAGATGGAAAAGTAAAGAAACGCTATAATGAGTTGTATGATGATTCCCGTTCTTTTCTTAGAATTTTCACTATTCCCTCGAATACAACGGTGACCGTGAATAGTTATTTGCAAATGTTGCCTACCAATCATGGCGCTTATTTTGTTTTTTGGGAATATGGCAAGGAAAATGTGACAATTGAAGGTACAGGGACTATTGCAGGTGACAACAAGGAGCATTTATATACGTTGCCCTTCCATGGGAGTACATACTATGGAGAATGGGGCATCATCTTCCAGTGTTTCAAATGCAAGAACTTTATTTTTAGAGACATTACGGTGAGAGATGCTTTCGGGGATTGTATTCTCTATCAAGGATCTTATGTGAAGGGTGAAAATGGATCAAGGTATGCGGACGGATTGTTGATTGAAAATGTTAATGTTATAGGAGCAAGACGCAATGGAGTCGCAGTCGGGTCACGTAATGCAATCGTTCGGAATTGTCATTTCGAGGGATGCGGAACGGATGAGGCAAACGGAACAGCTCCTCGTAGCGGCATTGACTTTGAAGCGGATGGAATTGCGTCCTATCCAGAGATAGGGAACCAGAATGTGTTGATGGAGAATTGTACTTTTAAGAACAATTGTCACGACATCTCATCGGCAAGAAACAATACGGTGGATTATGGACAAACAGCCACGACCATCAGAAATTGTGTCTTTCCTGATCCAATAAGATTAGTTATTACCTATTGGTTGCGTTTTGAGAATTGTTATATTTCTTCCGTTCGTAATGTGGATGATGACCTTTCTGTGATGAAATATTGCAAAAACATCACATTTGTGAATTGTGAATTTGGGAAATGGGATGCAGGTATTCCAACAAAAACAACAAAGAACAATAATAACTATATCAATTGTAAGTTTAATACAGCAAAAAATGACAATAAAAGAATAGGACTAATAGATCGGTGTAATAAGATAATTATAAAGTATCGGAATATATGAATTTGTGAATATTATGTCAACCAATCGCATCTACCTCTGCTTAGCGCACATGAGCGAAGCAGGACTTGAACAAAAGTATATCCAGGAAGCCTTCGACACCAATTGGGTGGTGCCGCTGGGACCCAATGTCAATGGATTTGAAAAAGACCTTGAAGATTTTTGTGGTCAGGGCAAACGTATTGTCGCTCTTAGCGCTGGAACGGCTGCCGTGCATCTTGGACTGATTGCCTGTGGCGTTAAACCCGGCGATGAGGTCATAGTGCAGTCGTTTACATTCTGCGCATCCTCACACCCAATTACGTATCTTGGCGCGACACCAGTGTTCGTTGATTCTGAGAAAGACTCCTGGAACATCGATCCCGAATTGATGGAAGAAGCCATCAAAGACCGAATCGCAAAAACGGGTAAGAAGCCGAAAGCCATCGTGCCTGTCGCATTGTATGGTATGCCATATCAGATAGACAAGATCATGGAGATTGCCGACCGCTATGGGATTCCTGTGGTCGAGGATGCCGCAGAAGGCTTCGGTAGCCGCTGGGAAGGGCAGGTGCTGGGCACTTTTGGGAAATATGGCGTGCTGAGTTTCAACGGCAACAAGATGATCACCACTTCGGGTGGCGGAGCGCTGATTACTCCCGATGAGGACTCTTGGCGTGAGATTATGATGTATGCCACACAGTATCGTGAAAGCTATCCATATTACCAGCATGAGAAGATTGGCTACAACTACCGCATGTCGAACATCTGCGCTGGCATTGGCCGTGGACAGATGACTATTGTCAATGACCATATCAACCATCACAAGCATGTCTTTGAGCTTTACAAAGAGTTACTGAAGGATGTGGAAGGCGTTGAGGTTCACGGCAATCCCGATGAGCGCTATGATGCTAATTTCTGGCTTAACACCATCACCATTGCACCAGAGGTGAAAGTCAAAGGTCAGGAAAATGCCTATAAGACCATCGTTCAAGGTGCAGTGGGTGGAGCAGCCGGCGTGATTCATGCCGCCGCTTCCGCTACTACAGATTGCCAGCCGAATGACAATGTGGAGGCCATGCGTGTCTTCCTTGACCAGAAAAACATCGAGGCTCGCCCGTTATGGAAGCCGATGCACAAGCAACCTGTCTATAAAGACGCCCCAGCGTATGTGAATGGTGTCTCAGAAGCTTTGTTCAAAGTGGGTATGTGTCTGCCAAGCGGCCCATACGTGGGCGATGAGGATGTGAAATATATCGTAAATAGCATTAAAGAAGCGATTATTTAAGTTTTATATAAAAAAAACACGCATCTTTTATTGTTTTTCTGAATTTTTTTATAATTTTGCAATCCTAAACTGTTTCGTCGTTTTAAACCCAATCCAGGCTTTTAAGAGGTTTGACCGAACAGTGATGAGCCGGCTCCAAAAAAGGAGTCGGCTTTTTTGTTTCCAATCGTGGAAAGTAGTATCTTTGCCGCTTGAAATGAAAAAAATGAATCTCTTCAACCGTATCTTGAAATTTGTGTTCGACCGAGTGGTAGCATTGCTGGGACTTGTCGTTTTGGCGTTGCCGTTGGCGGTTATCGCTGTTATGGTGAAGATTGCAATGCCTGATGGGCCAGTGCTTTATAAGCAAATTCGGGTCGGGAAGAATGGTCGTCTTTTTAGGATTCATAAGTTCCGCACGATGAAGAACGAAGAGGAAATCTCTCATATTGCTTATCCCAATAGGGGTAGGATAACACCTTTTGGAGCCAAGTTGCGTCGGCATAAGATTGATGAACTGCCTGAACTGTGGGATGTGTTTGTGGGTAATATGAGTTTTGTCGGTCCTCGTCCAGATGTGCCGGGCTATGCGGATTTATTGCAAGGCGATGACCGTGTGGTGTTGATGATGCGGCCTGGCATCACTGGACCCGCCACACTCAAATATCGCGACGAGGAACATCTTATTGAGAATTATGTGAAACAGGCCAAAGCTAATGGTGATCCTCGCACAGAAGACGAAATTGCCCAATGGTATAACGATGAAGTGATTTATCCTGATAAGGTGCGTATCAATTGTGAATATTATAAGAATTGTTCTTTTTTCAGTGACATCAAGATAATATTCCGGACAATTTAAAAAAAAGATGGATAGAGCCAATGAATTGGATAGTCTGACTTTTTCCGCTATGCTTCGTCAAGGTGCTGTGGTTTTGAGCAAGGAGAAGTCAGTAATCAATGATTTGAATGTGTTTCCCATCCCCGACGGGGATACGGGCGACAATATGTATATGACTTTGAAGGCTGGATGTGATGCGGTCAACGATAATCTTGGGACACTCTCGGAGATTGCTTCGGCGGCATCATCAGGGATGCTACTTGGCGCTCGTGGTAACTCAGGAGTGATTTTATCCCGTATTTTCGCTGGCCTCGCTAAGGGTCTCCAAGGTGAGATTGTGGTTGATGCTGAGGGTCTTGCAAAGGCCATGAAGTCGGCAGTGGAAGAAGCTTATAAGGCTGTGCCTGCTCCCGTGGAAGGAACCATTATCACGGTTTTGAGGGAGGGCGCCGCTGGCGCAGATTCCCAAGGTGACCTCAACCGTTATTTTGAAACGCTTCTGGAGGCCATGCAAACCTCACTTGACCATACACCAGAGTTGCTTAAGGTGTTGAAAGATGCAGGTGTTGTTGACAGCGGAGGTGCTGGTCTGCTTTGTATCTTCCGAGGTATGAATGACGTGCTTTGTGGACGGTTTTCGGAGGAAGAGCTGGTGTCTGCCAATGTGCCGACTCCATCTGTGGAACTTAATAAGTTCGATGAAAACAGCGAACTGGAGTTTGGCTATTGCACAGAGTTCCTGCTTCGGTTGATGTGTTCAAAAGTTGACCTTGACACTTTTGATGAAAAAGTGATCATTGATTATTTGGAGCGTGTTGGCGAGTCGGTGGTGGCATTCCGAGAGGGTAGCATCGTGAAAGTACATGTGCATACCTTCACACCGGGGGAAATTCTCAATGAAATGCAGCAATATGGTGAATTTCTCACCATTAAGATTGAGAACATGACTTTGCAGCATCATCAAACAGTGAACCAGAATAACGCATCGTTTAAGCTGCCTCCAAAGCCATACGGTGTCGTGACAGTGGCTTCTGGTGAGGGACTGATTAACGCTTTCCGAGAGATTGGCGCTGACGAGGTGATTGTGGGAGGCCAGACCATGAATCCTTCTACTCAGGACTTTTTGGATGCCTTTGCTCGTGTCAATGCCAAACATATTTTGGTGTTTCCCAACAACAAGAATATCAAGATGGCTGCAGACCAAGCCGCTGATCTCTATAAAAAGGCGGAGGTTCATGTGCTTCCATCGGTTACTATTGGAGAAGGCTACTATGGCATTGGCTGTATCGATCGAGATAATTCCAATGTTGATGAAATCATTGCAAGTGTCACGGAGATTATGGAGTCTGTAGTGACGGGCATGGTTTCTACGGCCATTCGGGATGCGGCAGGGGAGGTGAGCGTTCATATTGGTGATTATGTGGGTTATAGTGGCAAGCTGATGCTTAGCGATAATCCCTCACGGATTGAAGCGGCCAAGGAACTTTGTCGTAGATTGGATGCTGGCTCACATGGCGTGATGCTTGTTTTTTATGGCAAGGATGTCCCGCCCGAAGAGGCGGAAACCTTGACGACTGACCTTCAAAATGAATTTAATGACCTTGAAATTATTTTAAAATGTGGTTTACAGCCAGTTTATGATTATATATTTGTGCTATGTTGACTTTTTTTAGCGATACAGATTGCGACATCACTCCCAAGGAGTGTGTCGAATATGGCATCAAGCTCATTAGCATGCCGTACACTGTGGGTGACAAAGTGATTTACCCATACGTTGATTTTGATGTGTTCGACTCTCATAGGTTTTATGACATGTTGCGCTCGGGTACAATGCCCACTACGAGTGCGATGAGCGAAGAGGCTTATCTTCAATATTTTGAACCTGAGTTCGCCGCTGGTAATGACATTTTATATGTGCATTTTTCGTCTGGTACTTCCAACACCTTTGCTATTATGGATCAAGCTGTGGCGAAGCTGAAAGATAAATATCCCGAAAGGAAGTTCTATTCTATTGACACCCTTGGCATTACGGCACTGTCGTATAATGTGGTTCTTGAGGCGGCGGAGATGTACAAGGCAGGAAAGGCAGCAGAGGAGATTGTGGAATGGGCTAAGGTTGAAGTGCCAAAATTTCCGATGTATTTCTTTGCTGATGACTTGAAGTTTTTCCGTCGCAGCGGTCGCGTGAGTGGTTTGGCAGCCACGATGGGCGGTTTCATAGGTATCCGTCCTATCATCTATCTGAATGACGAAGGCAAGATGGTGTCCATTGGTAAGGAGACAGGGCGCACAAAGGCTATTGCCCGTTTAGTGAAATATGTCGAGGAACTTGGCGAGGATGTGAAATCACACCGTGTGGTGATTGGCCACAGCGATTGCCCGGAGATTGCCATCGAAGCGGAAAGACTTTTGAAAGAGAAATTCGGCGAAGATTTGAATGTGGTGACGACGGTGGTGAATCCGACTATCGGCAGCCACTGCGGTCCCAATGGTTTGGGTATCTGCTTCCATGCAAAACACCGTTAAGCTATGATTACCGTAGAGAGAGTGCTGTCCAAGAAGCAGCAGAAAGAGTTCTTGGATTTTCCGCTGAAACTTTACAAAGGCAATCCGTATTTCACACCTCCTTTGTATATGGATGAAAGGAAGATTTTCAATAAGGACTTCGTCTATAATGATATCTGTGAGGCTGTGTATTTCAATGCCTACAAGGATGGCAAGATGGCGGGGCGTATCTCTGGGATTCTACAAAAAGCCGCCAACGAGAAGAATGGGGAGAAGCAAGTGCGGTTTACTCGTTTTGATGCTATTGAAGATCAGGAGGTTGCTCGTTTGCTTTTCAAAGCAGTGGAAGAATGGGCTTTGGAATTGGGTATGGAGAAAGTAGTTGGCCCATTGGGCTTTTCCGATTTGGAAAGGGAGGGCTTGCTCATTGGTGGGTTTGACCATCCCGCAACCTTTGAGGAGAGCTATAACCATCCTTATTATCAGACTCTCATTGAGAATCTTGGCTATCAAAAAGAAGTGGATTGGACTGGTAGCTTTCTTCGTGTACCCAAGGATTTCGATGGGGAACTTGACAAGCTCGCTGATTTTGTGATGAAGCGCTATAATTTGCATCTGGGCCCTTCGCGCAACACTTCTGATTTTATCCAAAAATATGCTGATGGCATATTTGAACTGCTTGACAAGTCATACGAACTTCTTTATGGCACTGTTCCTTTTACAGAAGGAATGAAAAAGATGATGATTGACAACTTTAAGTTGGTCGTCGATGTAAAAAATGTTGCTGTGATTTTGGATGAGAACGACAAGATGATCTGTTTCGGCTTGGCTTTCCCGGGCATTGCTGACGCGGTGCGTCCCTCGGGCGGCAGGTTGACACCATCCACTTTGATTAGGTTGCTCAAAGCCTTAAAGAGACCTCCTGTTATTGATCTTTGCCTTATTGGAGTGGATCCCGAATGGCTGAATCGAGGCGTGAGTGTCATCGTGTCGGCCAATTTGATGAAGATGCTCCAGAGACCCGGTGTGCGGTATGCAGACACGAATTTGAATTTGGAGGAAAACTACGCCATCCAAAATCAGTGGAAACGCTTTGATGAAGAGAAGGTGAAGCGGTATAGGTGTTATGGGAAGAAGTTAGAAGACAGAAGACAGAAGACAGAAGTAAGAAGTAAGAATTATTCGCTGTTATATGATAAAAATAATAGTTGATTGTTTCGGTGGTGATCACAGTCCGGAAGCCAATATCGATGGTGCTTTGGCGGCTATGGCTCAGATGCCGGATTTGTATTTGATTCTCACAGGTGATGAAAAGACCATCGGTGATTATCTTGCAGGAAAGCAGTATGATGCCAATAGGGTAGAGGTCGTTCATGCTCCAGAGGTTATCGGCTGCGATGAACGTCCCATTGATGTGATACGTTTGAAGCGGGAAAGTTCAATGATTAAAGCGGTGCGCTTGTTGCGTGACCGTGATGACGTTAATGCCATGGTGAGTACTGGCTCTACTGGTGCCTTGGTGGCTGCTGCTTTGACCCGTATCGGTCGTGTGAAAGGTGTGATCCGTCCAGCGTTTTGTCCTATTTTGCCTACCATGAATGGCGGTATTGTTGGCATTTGTGACAGTGGTGCCAACGTGGAGGTGACCCCTGACCATCTGCGTCAGTTCGCAATTATGGCAAGCTTGTATATGGAATATGTGTATAACGTCGTTAGGCCTCGCGTGGCTTTGCTCAATGTGGGTAAGGAAGCCGAGAAAGGCGACGAGATCCGTCAGAAAGCATATCAATTGTTGAAAGAGACACCTGAAATCAATTTCGTGGGTAATATGGAAAGCAGGGATTTGCTTTCAGGCAGCTACGATGTGGTGGTATGTGACGGTTTCTCGGGCAATGTGTTGGTCAAGACCACCGAAGGCACTGCGTTAGAGCTGTTGAAAAAGCTCAAGAAGGACATCTATTCGCGAGGTATCTATAAACTGGGAGCCTTGCTAATGAAACGGATGTTCGTGGAAGAGAAAGAATTTATGAACTACCAGAATTATGGTGGCAGCGTGATGCTTGGCACCTCTAAGACTGTAGTCAAAGGACATGGATCCAGCAAGGCTGTGGCAGTAGGGAAGTGTATCGAGCAAGCTTACAAAATGGAAGTCAGCGCTTTATCTTCCAAAATGGAAGAGATCATTCTGAGATATGAACATTATGAATATTAGAATACAGAAGTAAGAAGAAAGAAGTAAGAATATGTTTGAAGAAGTAAAAACCATTTTAGCGCGCCAGTTGCGTGTTTCTCCAGATAAAGTTACGATGGACGCCCAGATCAAAAGAGACCTGGGCGCCGATTCGGTGGATATCCTTCAGCTGTTGATGCGGCTTGAGGATGATTATGGTATCAGGATTCCAGACCAGGAACTTGCCAAGTTCGAGACGGTAGGTGACGTGGTCAATTTTCTTGATACTCTGACAGTTAAATAATCACTTCATGTTCCTTTCCGTCATCAATCAAGTCGATTGTGGTTGATGGGTTTTTATCTCCTTTTGCCTTGCATTTGATGACGTATGTGCTGTTGCCGAAGCGGTAACGGATGGAGAATTCGTTCCAGTCGGTTGGCACATGTGGTGTGATGGTGAGTTTATTGCCTTCCTTATGGAAGCCGAGGATGTTTTCGATACCGGTCTTATAGGCCCATGATGCTGATCCTGTGTACCATGTCCAACCGCCGCGTCCAGGATGTTGTCTGTTGCTGTAGATATCAGCTGCGATACAGTAAGGCTCCACTTTGTATTTGAGAACGTCGGCGAGGGTTTGGGTGCGATGAATCGGGTTGATGAGCGAGTAGAGGAAGTAGGCCATGTCCTTGCGTCCTTCTTTGAGCTGAGCCATGATGTACCACATAGCTCCATGGGTGTATTGGCCACCGTTTTCGCGGACACCTTCGGGGTATTGCATGATGTAACCTGGGTCGTCGGTGGAGTTTTTGAAAGCGGGCGTGAGGAGTTGGATGATCTCATGTTCACGGTTGACGAGTCGGCTGTCGGTCTCACGGAAGATAGAGATTTTCTGTTCTGGTGTGGCCACATCGGTGAGGATGCTCCAAGCTTGTGAGATAAGGTCGATTTGGCATTCTGTGTTGTTGAGTGAACCCATTGGATGGCCGTTGTCGAAGAAGGCGCGGAGGAACCAGTAGCCGTCCCAGGCGTTTTTCTGCAATGCCTGGGCCAGGTTGCCGCGGAATTGCGACAACTCTTCGCAGTAGCTGAGGTCGGCATCAGGCATCTGTTGGGTAAGCTGTTCCATCTTGGGCAGCAGGTCGCAGAGGAAGAAGGCGACCCAAACGCTTTCGCCTTTGCCTTCGGAACCGACACGGCTCATGCCGTCGTTCCAGTCACCGCAACCCATCAATGGCAGACCATGGGTGCCGATTCGGCTCATGGAACGGTTGATGGATCTCTTTAAGTGTTCATACAGGCTGACTTTAGTCTCAGAGGTCGTGTAGGTAAGGCAACGTTCGTTTTCACCAGGGGCAAGTTGTTCCGCTTGGCAGAACGGAGTGTCCTCGGTGAGGATGCTGAGATCTCCTGTGACGCTGATATACTGATAGGTGACATACACAAGCCACAAATAGTCATCGCTGAAAGTGGTGCGGGCACCGAGACGCATGTTCTCATGCCACCAATGCAACACATCACCTTCGGCGAATTGGTGTGCGGCGTGGTCGAGAATCTGACGACGAGCGTAGGCGGGATCGCTGTAGAGACAACTCATCACATCTTGCAACTGGTCGCGGAAGCCTGTGGCACCTCCCACTTGGTAGAATCCGGCGCGTGCAAAGAGCCTTGAGGCATACACTTGATAGAGATACCAGCGGTTCAACATGTAGTTGAATGACTTGTCTGGGGTCTCCACCTGAAGGGTGCTGAGTTTCTCGTCCCAGAAACGCACGACAGCATCGTATTCCTTGTTTATAGAAGGTATGCTGAACGTGTTCAGGGCCTTATCCTTGTTTTCGACAATGGAGATGACGAAGGCTATTTCACGCTCGCCCTTGGCGGGGATGTTGACTTTCAAGCCGAGGCGTTTGCGGTTGGGGTATTTAAGCGAATAGTCATACTGCTCTTCTTGTTTGCCATCGGAGACAGCCGTAAGTTGCACCCAAGTGTTGCGGTATTGGTCGTGATAGACGTTGCGCGCCAAGATACTGTGCGAGGCTTCGTCCCATTTGGAATAGATGTAACGTGCAGTCTTTTCCTCAGTGGTGCCGAGAACTAGCTTATAGACCATGTCAAGTTGGATCTCCAGCTCGTCATTAGTCTTGTTCTCGATTTTGATTTCATAGTATTTCTCTGGCCGCTCGATGGATACAAAGGTACGTACTTTGACATCGTATTCGTCGTAATGGGCATCGAAGGCAGAGAATCCTTGTCCGTGTCGTGCCGTGGCTGGAACAAACTGTTTCTTGTTAAAGAGCAGCATTTCAGAGGCGTTGTCACGAACGATGTCGTTGCTCCATGCCGTGAGTTTGAACTGTTGGGCATTGTATGCAAAGGTGAATCCTGCCATTGTGGAACTTACGATGCAGCCGAAATGCGGGTTGGCGATGACATTGATCCAAGGCATCGGGGTGTTGGTGTTGGTGACCACATAATCGCGCCCGTTGTTGTCAAAGCCGCCGTATTGGTTGTAGAAGTCGAGTGTGCTCCACACATGGAAGTGCGCGCTGGGTTTCAGCACTGGGTATTCCACTTTGTCCTGATACTGCTGGTTGGCGGCTTCAAGACGCTGCAGCTGTTGCTCAATGCGTTCATGATTGTTGAAGTCGATGCGGGCGACGGAACGCAACAGAGTGCGTTCGTCTTCGCTGATGTCGTTGCCGTTGAGGATAAATACCTGTCCGACTTGTTCATGCGAGGCCCACAGACGTTCAGTGTCAGCCATGTTACGGATGAAGTGGGTTAATCCGTCGTGGTCATCGCCAGCCACGTCGTTGATGAAGACCAGATCAAGAACCATGCCGTGAACTTTGTAGTACTCGAAGGCGCGGAGCATCTCTTTGGCGAAACCAGACTTGGTGATGTCGTCGATCTCCATCAGCACGATGGCATGGTCGCCACTGATGCCGAAGCGCCACAGGCCGCTTTGCGAGAGCTTGTTCTTGGCCAGTATTTCCTGCCGTTGGTTGCCGAAGGTTGCCGTCTGGAGGATGTATTTCGAGATGCTGTTGTAGAGACGCATTTGTGCGCCTTTCAGGAGCGACATGCTGGTGCGCATATTGTTGAACACGGAGGATTTCTTGAAAGCGTCCTCGATATCAATGGCGGTTTGGTAATCTTCCACCATTTGTGTGAGTTGTTCCTTCGCCTTGCCGAATCCCGTGATAAGGAATGCTGAGACGGATTTGCCTGCCGGGATGTGAATGCGTCGGCGCATACTCATGATGGGATCGAGGGTGGTGCCAACGGTGTTGCTCAGGGTACGGTGGTTGTCAATGACATGGGCGTGGCGTATGCTGCCTCCACGACCAAGGAACCTGACGCGCGAAGTCTCATATTCCACCAGATGGCTCGACTTGGGTTGGTCTAAGAAGAGCTTATGAATCACATAATAATAGGTGTTGCGGGCATCTTGCGCTGGCTTGCTGAAAATCAAGGCCTCATGTTCGCTGTCGTATTCACTTAGGATCTTCATGCCGTTGAAGACTCTGTGGCCCGCATCAGCATCCTTGTTCGCCATGACCACTTCGCCATAGCTGGTGATTTCGAGATCGACATCCAGAGTCCCGTTGTTGGTGAAGGTGTAGCGGCGGATTTCGGCGTAGTGGTCTTTAGCCACGGTGATTTCAGTTTTAGTCTCAATTTCGTCGTCCACACGCATATAACTCACCTTGTCGGACGCGAAGCTCACACGGTATTGCGATGGCATGACATCAAGCGGGGAGTAGGTGTTGCACCATAACTTGTCGTTGCGTAAGTTGCGGATATACAGATAGGTGCCATAGTGGTCGGCGGTAATTTTGCGATAGCGGTTGATGAGGATGTTGCGGTAACGAGAGAATCCTGAGCCTCGGTCATTGAGCAGTACGGTGTATTGGCCGTTGCTGACCACACCGATTTCAGGCACTGTGGCGATACCGTCATAGTCGCGGGCGTCGCTCTCGGTCTGCACTTTGGAATATTGGTATCGTTTGTATTGCGTGACTTTCAAGTCGATGTAAGGCTGCACCTGGGCTTTCTCCTTCAGCAGGGTTTCCATGGATTTAAAGACTGGCTCCTGCATGAAGTAACGTTGCAGGCAATGGTCGCCGAGGTAGTTGGCCAGTGAAGCCAGTATCATGCCTTGGTGGTGGGCGTAATGAGCCAACACCGGCACATGGTCATCTTCGTCGTAGCTTTCATAGAAGCCCATGTCGTCGTACATTTTCAGAGCTTTGAACCGACGCAAGTTGTCATACACGGCTTTGTCGTTGACGCTGATGGTCAGCAGGGAGCTGTAAGGTGAGATGACGATTCGGTCGGGTGTGGTGTTTTGGAACTTGAGGTATGGCACGCCAAAAGCGTGATATTTATAGTTTTGTGCGTCATCCAGTTCGTTATACGCTGTCTCAGAGATACCCCAAGGCAATTTTGTTTTCCGTCTTCTGCCTTCTATATTCTTAATAAACGCTTTCTGCGCTCTTACAGCAAAGCTGTATGTTTCGTCCATAAGGGTGTGCTTGTAGGTGGGTAAGAAGATGAGCGGCATGAAGTACTCGAATAACGTGCCGTACCACGATGCCACGCCTTTGTAGCGTTTGTATTGGACCAGGGTCTTGTCAAGGCAGAACCAGTGTTTGTAAGGCGCATCGCCTTGTGCGATGGTGAGGAAGCTGGTGAGTCGGGCTTCAGAGGCGAAGTTGTTGTAGTGATAGGGCAGGAGGGTGTGTGCGCCATAGTCGAAGCCGATGCTGAACACGTCCAAGTCAGGATTGTAAAGCTTGGAGAAATCAGTTTCCTCGATAATTTTTTGAACTCTATCAATCAAACTTCTTACTTCTTGCTTCTCACTTCTATCTTCTAATAAAAATCCCTTCAGGGCATACAGGCAGGCCACGAAATTGCCACTGTCGCAGGTGGAGATAAAGAAATTAGGCAATGCTTTCAAGGTGTGAATGTGGTACCAGTTGAAGAGGTGGCCGTTCCATTTTTCCAGTTTTTCGACGGTGTCGATGATGTGGCCAAGGCGTTCCATAGCTTCTTCTTTGGTGATGAAGCCGAGTTCCGCGGCGGAGATGATGGAGGTGATGGAGTAGCCAATGTTGGTTGGAGAGGTCTTGTAGTCGGCTTTTGTCTCCCTGGTGATTTGGTAGTTGTCAGGGATGAGATAGTGTGTCTCTTCAGTGATTTGGCTGTCAAAGAAATACCAAGTGTCTTTGGCCAGTTGCTTGATTTCACCAGTCTCTTTTGGGCTGAGCTCTTTTTTGTCCTGTGGGAATTTCTTACCCAGCCAAAACATCAGGAACGGTGCAGCAATCCATACGAGGCAGGTGAATATTGTGGCGAGATAAACGATGGTTGTGGCATTCGGGATGAAAGCGGTGATGACGGCTAAGGCGATGGCTGCCACGTAGTTGAACCAGAATTTACCGAGGTAGTCACCCAAAGTGCCTTTGGTGCTCTTGGCGGCTTCATCGCTGGTGATCCAGTTGAGGAGGTTCTTGTGGCTGAACCACATGCGGTAGCAGGCTCTGATGAGTGCGTCGGTGTACATCCATGCTTCTTTAGGAAGCAGAGCAAACTGTACCAGTGAGCGGTAGATGATGACACGGAAGCCACGCATCAGGGTGGCGTAATAGTGGTAGCGTTTGCCGAAATTCGGCATTTTGGTGATTTGTCCGAGGATGAAGAACACGATGGGGCTGGCCACGGCGACCAGCACGGCGAGCAGATACCAAGCGGGACTGATATGCTCATTGCCACCGACGGCACCGCCAAAGCCGAAGAACAACACTACTAACAGCGCGAGACTCAGCACACTGCGGCGCAAATTGTCGAAGATCTTCCAGCGCCCTATGGTGTTGACTTGGTTCTTGACCTTATCGCCTTTCTCGTTGCGTACACGGTTGCGCAGCCAGCCGATGATCTGCCAGTCGCCGCGTGTCCAGCGGTGGTGGCGTTTGGCGTCATCGATGTAGTTGGATGGGTTGTCGTCGAAAAGCTCTAAGTCGTTGATGAGTCCGCAGCGGATATGGCATCCCTCGATGAGGTCGTGGCTGAGGATGAGGTTCTCGGGGAAAGTGCCTTTCAGCACTTGCTGGAACACCTTGAGGTCATAGATGCCTTTGCCGCAGAAGCTGCCTTCGTTAAAGATGTCTTGATACAGCTCAAATGACGCGGTGGTATAGACATCGAGGCCGCCTAATCCGGCGAAGAGTTGGGCGTAGCGGCTCTTGTTGGTGACTTCCACATCAACATTGACACGGGGTTGCATGATGCCGTAGCCGGCGTTCACACGGCGTCCGTCAGGAGCGAGTTGGGCGCGGTTCAGCGGATGCGCCATAGCACCGATGAGCTTCTGTGCGGAGTACAGCACCAGTTCGGTGTCAGTATCTAACGTGATGATGAACGTAATTGGACATTCTGCGTTCCGTATTCCCAATTCAGCATTTTCTCTCCACTCGCTGATGGTTTCACAGCGGAAGCGTTTTTTCTTGTCGGCCTCGGAGGTGTTGCCTAAAAGCAAGTCGTTGAAATGCAGGATGGCACCGCGTTTGCGTTCGTGGCCCAGCCAGCAATTTTCGCCATCGCTCCAGGCGCGTCTTCTGTAAACGAAATTGAAGATAGGGGCACCGTATTTCTCGTTCAGCTCTTTCACTTTGGTGAGGCCGGCTTCAACCACCTCTTCGTCCCAAGGCATGTCTTCGCTTGGACCCGCGGCGGCATCGCCGATGAGGGTATAGTAAAGGTTCTGTTGGCGGCGTTCCAAACGCTGTCCCTCGCTGGCACGGTTGATGTTGGAGAGGTAATACACTTCCAGCTGCTCAAGCAACTCCACCGTCTTGGCCTTGTTTTTCAGGATGGTGGGCATGATGACCATAGTGGCGTATTCCTTCGGGATCAAGCCGTCTTTGAATTTTATTTTAAAGGTGTTGACGGGTTTGTGTATCTTGTAAAGCAGCTGGTTGAAGAGGTCGATGATGACTTGGCTCATCGGCACGAGCATCAGCAGGGTGAGGATGGCTGTGAGCCAGATGGCTTGTGTGGAACCCAGTCCGAAAGCCATATAGGCGAAGCCGAAAGCCAACAATGCGGAAAATATGCAGACAATGGCGATGTACCAGTGGGCGCGGCTGTCCCATTTTTTAGGCGGGAACAACTGCCATCCCACATGCTCGCCTTTTTCATCGGCTTTCCGCACCAATTCTTCTACCAGGTCATGCTCTTTCATCTTGCGTTTCTTGCACAGCAAGGTGATTTTGGCCCGGTAATCGTCTTTGGTGCGGTCGTACATCTGGTCGTACATGCCCGCTTTCTCATCTTTGAGCATCTGCTCGGAAAGACTCACGCTATCAATCAGTTCCGACATGGGTAGCTTGGTCATCTTCTTCAGCGAGTTGAAGAGATTCATCATGGTGAGGTTTTGGCGGGCGGCATCGTTGAGTTTCTCCATGTCAGCCAAAGAGCGGTCGGTGGGCGAGTAGTGGTAAGCGTTTTCATCCTTTAGCTGTTGGCAGAGGGCGGCCAGTTCCTTCAGCAGGATACATTTCATTAAGGGAAGCAAGGCACATACTTCAGGATAGGAGAGGTAGTCTTTCTTTTTCTCCTGCTCTTGAACCAAATGGTCAAAAAACATACCTTTGTCAATTTGGTAGTGGCAATGCGTCAAGAAGTCTTTCAGCAGCTGCTCCAATTGAGTCATACGTTCGCCTTCGAGTTTTCTGAACTCTTTGCTTTGCAAATCTATCTTGAGCACTTTTTCCTGCTCACTGATCATATAGTAGTTGTCGAGAATCCATTCGTTGGTGCTGCCCACGAGACGTTGCGATTTGGTCTCTTCAACCAACAGTAAATAATAGTCCGTGATAGTCTTCAAGCTTTCCTTGAATATTTTATATGTGCTTTTCATAGGCTTGGATTTTTAATGTTATCGGCTTTATTATTTGGATTTTTTAGTGGCTTTATTATTTGTTAGTGATCATATTGTATTGACAGACCTGTAATTTGCCGTCGCCGTCGCGGAGGTGGAATCCGTTGCCTTGGCAGTAACGCCACATTTTACAGTGGGCGCATTGGTCGGTTTTCATCCATTTGCGGTCGCGATAGACTTGGAATTTGTTTTGCCAGATATCCCAGAAGCTGTCTGTATAGATATTACCCTGATGGTAGTCGCTGCGGATGCTGAGGCAGCCGGAGATGGAGCCGTCGGCGAGGACGGAGGCCACGTTGATACCGGCGCTGCATGAGTAGAGGTGGTTGCGGACTTCGCCTTCGTAGGGGCCTAAAAAGCCGTCGCAGCCGTAGTCAGCGCGTATCTTGCCTTGCAGACGTGTCATTTTGATGAAATCCATCATCTCGACGAACTGATTGTTTGAAAGTTTTAGGTCGGGGTCGTTGGCGGCGCGTCCGAAGGGGAACACGGTGAAGAGCCTCCAGCGTTTGATGCCTAACGAGACAAGGTAGTCACGGAACTGGGGCAAGTATTTGATGGTGCGTTGGTTGACGCAGGTGATGACGTCCCAGGTGAGGTTGGGATGCTGTTTAAGGGCTTCCACGGCGACAAGCACGTTCTTGAAACTGTTAGGGTTGCCTCGCATCCAGTTGTGGTCATCCTCGAAACCGTCGAAGCTGACGGCGATTGACCTGAGTCCAGCCTTGACGAACTCATTGAGTTTCTCCGGGGTGAGGGTCATCCCATTGCTAACCATGCCCCATACAAAGCCTTTCTTAGTGATCTCGCGTCCGCATTCTGTCAGGTCGCGGCGCACAGTTGGTTCGCCGCCGGTGGTGATCACCATCACTTTATGGGGATCCATGTGTTCCCTTATCTCGTCAAGCACTTTGGCGAAATCAGAGAAGGGCATGTCATCTTTTTCGGAGAGCATACGGCAGTCGCTTCCGCAGTGTCGGCAATTCAAGTTGCAACGCAGTGTACATTCCCAGAACAGTTGGTGCAGCTCATGCGACTCTATGCGGTTTTGAAGTGCGGCGCGGTTGATTTCGAGCAGCAGCTTCTTGTAAAAGCCGAGCTTCTCATTCATTATCCAAAAGTTTGTTTAACTCATCTTCCACATTTTGAATCTCTTGGCTGATGGAATCGGCCTCATGGCGGAGACGGTTGGTCTCTTTCTTGTAGCGTTCAATTACTTCGGGAGAGCCATAGACACAGGCCCCCTCGCGTCTTTTGAGGGCGGCTTTCAGCTTGTTGTATTGATCACCTAAGTCGGTTAGTCTTTCCATGAGTTCCCTACGGTGCATTTGTGGACTATCCGCTGGCGGCGGGCCATAGACGCAGGGAGGGATGATATCGTCATCTTTCGGTTTATTTTGGATGGCTTGTTGCAGGGAGTCTATTTGACCGAGAGTGATTCCCAGTCGCCGCGCGTCTTCTTGTTGCGCATCTTTATCTTTCAGCAGGCCATCGATTTCGTCTATCTGGTAGAGGAGGTTTATCTCGTCGTTTTTTGCGGCCAGAAGAACCTCTGGGTCAGAGATGTTGGCTGTGTTCTGATGGATTATCTCGATTGAGTTTATGAGGGATGTGCGTTCTTCTTTCAGGCTTTTTTTCTGGGAACGTGTCAGCCTATGGCCTGAGGTGCAGGCTACTAAGAATGCGAGGCCTGAGAGGAGGCTGATCCATACGGTGCGGACGACTTTTTTCATAGTGATTTGATTTTTTAATTCGGAATGTGGAATTCGGAATGCGGAATTGTTAATATTCGGTTTTATCAGGTTTTTCTGACCAGAGTTTAAAGGAATTAAGGGCTTCCTCGTTGAGCATATGGATGAAAGGCACGGAGCGGTGGTCGATGGGCTTGTCGAGCTCCTCGTAGATAAAGTCATCGGCGAAGTCGATAGCGGCGGCGTCCTTTTTGGTGTTGCCGTAATACACGCATTTGAGGTGTGCCCAGTAGATGGCGCCGAGGCACATCGGGCAGGGTTCGCAAGAGGTGTAGATCACGCAGTCGGAGAGGTCGAAGGTGCCGAGTTTTTGGCAGGCTTGGCGTATGGTGTTGACTTCGGCGTGAGCCGTGGGGTCGTTGTCAATGGTGACACTGTTGGAGCTGCCGGCGATGATCTCGCCATCTTTCACGATAACGGCTCCGAAGGGACCGCCACCTTTTTTGACACTCTCGTCAGCAAGGCGAATGGCCTCCCGCATGAATTTCTTGTCTTGCGCTGTGATTTTCATTTTTAAATAGGTATATTAAACAAGGCAAAGATAAAAAAAACTTTTGTTTTTATGAAAAACAAATAAAAAAAAGTCCTCCGCCTTGAAAGCGGAGGACTTTTTTACATTTGAAACAACCTTGATGGCTGATTCCTTACTTCTTCACGAACTTGACGATGCGGTCGCCAGCGGTGACGGCATAGATACCTTGTGCCAGGCTGCTGACATCAAGGTGTCCGTTGTATTGTTCTTGTTTCACCAGACGGCCAGTGTTGTCATAAACTCTCACGGTTTCGCCTTCAACGCCGTCGATGTAAAGCATGTCGTTGGCGGGGTTAGGATACACGTTGAGGCTTTCGACATGGTTCTCGCTGACAGCATTCCAGTCATAAGTCATAAACAAGCTTCTGACGAAGATGGCATCGGCGGTTCCACCCACGTAGCCGATAAAGGTCTTTTCTACTGTTGTCTTATTGATATAATATAATTTATTGTTACTAATGCCGAAGAGTTCTCCAGTCATTTTGTCAAAAGCAAGGCAGCTCATATATGAGAATTTTGCTATTTCAGTCATTGTCGCGTTGGTGAGATTCAGCGTGCAGAAATAGTCTGTGGCGTTGTTGATTACATAGGCCGTTCCCTCGTTGTTGATAGCAAAAGCGTAAACACGGGCTTCCAATTCGCCATATTCAGTGTTGGGGCCTGGGTTTGCGGGGTTGAAGCTCTTCAAATGTTTGTCGTCTGTAGCGTAATAAATCAGTCCGTCGGCTGGGTTGTATGCCATTGAGGTGATTTCTGGGAAGTCCTCGTTTACGATTTCAATGTTTCCGATGGTTTTGTTGTAAATGTCGATGGGTGACTTGCAGAGCATGTGTTTAGAGGTCTCGGGGTTGAAGTTGACGCTCCACACATAGCCGTTGACGAAGGCTGTGGATTTTGCTTCGGGATGTTGTGATGACACAGCTGTCATGGTGGTGGGATCCTGAATGGAGAAGTTGATGTATTGGTCGTCTTGTGCCGGGTCAGTGGCGATTGAAACAAAGCCATACCAGTCGGCGGTTGATTCGGTGAAGTGGAATTGTGCCGAGGCCCAGTTGTTCGGGTCGCAGTCAGCCTGGATTTCAATGGTGTAATCACCGTGGAGGTTGAGGCTGGTGGCATCGTATTCATTTTCGGTGATACCAGTCACGTTGGTCCATGAACCTGAGCCTTTCTTGTAACGCAGGGTGTAGGTTTCAGCGGCGCCAATCCAGGTCAGGTGGTACATTGTGGTCATTTGGATATTCGACGGGGCGACACATGCTGTGCCAAGGCCAAACATGACGTTGTCAATTTGGAAGCAGTCACCATCAGGATTCACGCTGCCGTCTTTTTCGTAAGTCCATGTGAAGGTGTGGTTGCCAGCTGGCACGTCAAATCCGTAGGTGTTCCATCCCTCGATGTCTTTACCATACTCAAATATGACATCGGCATCAATTTTGAAAATGCACTTGTCGTAAACAGTTCTTGTTCCTTCTCCCATGCAGTTGGCATCGAAAACCACGTAGCCAGGACTTGCGAAGCTAACGGTGGTTGAAATGCTGGAGCTTGAGCTGGACTCGCCGGCGTTGCCGCTCTGGATGCAGTAGTTGCCAGTGCTTGAAAGGAGATTGATTACCGTCCAAGGATAGGTGGCGTCGTTAGTCCAGTTGGAAGGAATCTGGCCGTCCTCAAAATTAACCACAGTCTGTGCATTGACAATGCCTGCGAAGGCAAACAGCAATGCAATCATTAAACGTAATGCTTTTTTCATAATGTGTTGAATTTTAGTTAGTAATTAAATATTATAATACGATTCTTTACGATTTGTTATAAATTCAAATTTTGTTCCAAAGATGCATTAAGTTAACGATATAGATATAAGTGAAATTACGTAATGAAATGAACAAGTTATCAACAATCAAAAGGTCATTGAGCGCTTATTCGATAGGTGTTGATGGCACCGACAGCTTCTTCAAGAGTCATTTCATTCAGTGTGCCATCAGCGATGTTGTAGTTTAAAACGACATTGGAATAACCTCCTTTAGGCACTTTACCCTTGGCTGTGAGGGTGATGGTTTTGAATCCATTTTCTTCAGTTGTCGTCACCTCCGCATTGTTGTCAGTGGCGGCCTGTTCCCAGTTGCCTGAGAGACAGTTCAGTAAGGTGGAGCGTTGTAATTTCACCATTTTCACCTTTTCCGAGTCAAGTTCGGCTTTCTTACCGTCAAGGTTAATTTTTACCTTTGTGCCCTCAATGATGAAGAAATCTCCTTCAGGATCTGAATAGACCATGGAGAGCTGGTCATTGCCGTCAAACAAAATGTGTCCTGCTTTCTCCGTGGTTTTGCCGGATATTTTCATTACTTTGGTTTGGGTAAAATCGGTGTCGTAATGTTGTTGGGCGAATGTTGCGATTGAAAACAATAACGCAATGATAATTAATGAGATACGTTTCATTTTTTATTTGTCTTAGATAATACTTTGCGTTTGTAGGATGGTATCCTCATCAGCTGCCAGAACACGAAGGGTTGCAGCGAGTAGGAAATCATTATGGTGGATGCCATGCCGATGAGGGTGCTGAGGCCGATGGAGCGGATGGCGGGATGAACCGCGAAGAGCAGCGAGGTAACTACGATGACGAGGATGACTGCCGAGAAGAAGATGGCGACTTTGTGCCAGGTGAGCACGTCTTTGCTGCCAGTTCGGGCTTGTGAGAGCAGACCCTCGGTGATGAAGATACTGTAATCGACTCCCACCCCGAAAATAAAGGTTGAGATAATGATGTTTATCAAGTTGAATTCCAGTCCTATAAGAGCCATATAACCTTGAACCATGAACCAGCTGAACACCATGGGGAGGAAGGAAAGTAGTGCCGTGATGATGTTGCGGAAAGAGATAAGCAGGATGATTAGCACGAAGATGGAGGATATCCACACGGCGATGTTGAAGTCATCGTTGATGAGCTCAACCATACTTTTGCAGTAGTAGAAAGGCTCCAGCACGAAGGTCTTGGGATTGGCGACCAAGGCACTTGTGACCACGTCTTTCTGTTCGGGATCCATAGGCACGTCGGTGAATACCATATATTGGTTGTCAGCGTTGCGTTCAATGAAGTTGCCGAGCAGGTTGGGTGGCACCACGCCGCTTTCCACTAATGAAGCGGGTTCATATTCGTTTTCAAGCAGTCCTTGGAAGTCGAGGAACATATCGGGGTCGAGACCTAATTTGACGGCGTTTTCTGATACCAATTTGAGGGTTTCAGCCTTGCGTTGCTCTGTCCAGAAGGCATTCCATGCGGCGATGCGTTGTTCCTGTTCTTTTTGGCTGATGAAGAGTTTGGGAATCATGTTGGAATAGCTGTGAACCAAGCCTTTTTGAGAGAGCGAATCCAGAATCAGCATGAGTTTTTCGTCGGCTTCGAGTGCCTCATCTAGGTTGGTGGAGACAGTGGCGAAATACAGGTGCATGAAGCCGTCGTTGTTCTTCGTGTTGAAGAGCTTTTCGGCTTCAATTTCCTCTGGTGAGTTGAAATCAAGGTTGCGTAAGTCGCTGTCGAATTTTACTTTAGGTGAGAAGATGATGCCAATGACAACGATGACTGCAATCAGTATGAGGAACCACTTTTTGCGGTCGAAAGGCAGATTGTTGAGTCTTGAGATTCGTCTGAAGGTCTTGCTGTTGCTGTTAGCTTTGATGGTGGGCATGAAATGTGGGAGGAAGATCAAACCAAAGAGTGTGCTGCCAATTAATGCCAGCGATGCAAACAGGCCGAAGTCGTGGAGCAGTTCGCTCTCGGTGAACAGCAGACTGCTGAAAGCTCCCACGGTGGTGAGGCAACCCAAAAAGACGGGTGTCGCCTCATCGGTGAGCAGTTTTTCGGGATTTCCAACAAAGAAGTGGTGGACCAGCAAATGTAGGCAGTAGCTGATGGCTACGCCTAACACGATGGCTCCGAGGCCAAGGGCCATGAGTGACATGCCTCCTTTGATCCAGTAAATGCAAGCCAAGGAGAAAGCTGCGCCATAGATGATGGGAAGCAGCAGTCGTCCGAGAAATCCAGTGCTTCTGAAGAAGAATCCTAACAGAATAAGTATCAGGATAATGGAAATGCCTACGGTCACGACCAGGTCGGAACGGATGCGTCCAGCGTTGGCCACACTGCCGATGGGGTCGCCATGGGCGTGGACTTTCACGTCGGGGTGTAAGGATTCGAATTCTTGTTGCGTTTTAGAGAGCATTTTGGAGAATGCCCTGGCCGATCTGGAGTCAAGCGACCGGAACGCAGGGGCGAGATAAGCGATGGCTACGGTGCTGTCGGGGCAGAAGAAGTGTCCGTCGATGATGTTATAGCCAGCGGTCACACTGTTCAGCATGTCGCCGATAACGGCATCTTTCAGATTGAGCGGATCGTAGGCGATCATCTGGGTGAGGTCACCAGTTTCGTCTTCCATCATCAGCTCATAATTCTTCGTCATCTGTGCTTCAGCTCTTTCTGGCTCCATGGCTTTTTCAAAAGCTGGATAGGCTGACGTGTCCACGAACGAAGGAATATGTTCGAGAACGAATTCTAGCGCGTTGATGGCAGTCTCAGGTTCCATCCTCACTAAGATGTTGGAGATGAAATGATTTGCCGAGTCTTTTTCAAAGAGCAAGTCGGTGAATTCATCCATTCGTTCACCGAGGACTTCTGGCGGAAGTTGCTCATTGGCGGAGGCAACTTGAAGATATATCTTGTCTTTAAGCTCTATAGAGCTGAATGCCAACTGACTTTCGACGCTTGAGGTCGGTAGGAGAGAGGAGATGTCTTCTTCGTATTTCACCTTCGACCCGAAGAAAACAAAAATCAAAGAAGTAAAAGCCAAGATGATGTACATCAAGGCTTTATGGGAGAGAAAGAAGCGATACAGTGGTATAAAGATTCGGTGCATTTGTTCTCATTTAAAATTAAGGTGCAAAAGTAGTAATTTTTTTTATTTTGACCTTAATGAAATGGCAAAACCACCACATCTTGCCATTTTGAGTTTTAGCACGGTTTTTGAAGTGACCTTTTTATGTGTGATGTTATAAGCCTGTGGGTTGTAGGACTGAGATGGGTCGTCAGGGATGCCGTTAGCGTCTTTGGCATCGGCATAGATGGTGGCATCGTAGGTGACACCGGGTTTCAAGAAGTCGAGTTTCACTTTGACTTCGCGGGCGTTTTCATCAGTGATACCGCCGACATACCAAACGTCATGGGGAGTTGAGAGTTGAGGATTGAGAGTTGAGGCGTTTTCCGGGATGTCATAAACAAAGCGTGTGACGCTGTTGATGACTCCTTGTTTACCGTCGGGCAATTCAGCAAGGCCTTTGGCGGCTTTGTTCAGGGTAGAGAGTTTGGGATGGCGGGCGGTGACGATGTAATCGCCAGGCTCGGCAGCGATATAAATGGTGGTATCCCAATCGACAGCCACGTCTTTGATGAATTGGAAGGCGTCCATGTATGGCTCATAATGCTCGGGGAAGTCGGCGGCCATCTGCAAGGGAGAATAGAAGGTCACATAAAGGCCCAGTTGGTTGCAAATGGTATGGCGCATTTTGCCGCCCCAGGGGACGATCTTGCCCATGTCGGGTTCGAAGATGCCGGGGGTGTAGTCCATCGGGCCGCCTTGCAGACGGGTGAAGGGCAGGATAGTGGTGTGGCCTGGTTTGATGCGTTCGCGGAACTCGGTTCCCATAGCACTCTCGTTGCCTATCATATTGGGCCAGGTGCGACAGAGGCCGGTAGGTCTTACAGCTTCGTGAGAATTCACCATGATGTGATGCTTGGCAGCCTCCACGACGGCATAGTGGTAGTGGTTGTTGATGGGCTGGCTGTAGTGGCCTTCGCCAAAGGGAATGATGGTACCCACGTAGCCTCCTTTCACGGCATCGTAGCCGTATTTGTTCATCAAAGTATAAGCTTTCTCCATCCAACGCTCGTAATTGACAGTTGAAGCGGAGCTTTCATGGTGCATGATGAGGCGGATACCCTTCTCGTGGACATATTTGTTGAGTGCGGGGAGGTCAAAATCGGGGTAGGGCGTGAGGAAGTCGAAGACGAATTCCTTCTGTTTGCCGTACCAGTCCTCCCATCCGATGTTCCAGCCTTCTATGAGGAGGGCGTCGAAGCCGTTTGCGGCAGCGAAGTCAATGTAACGTCGCACGTTGGCGTTGTTGGCGCCGTGGGTGCCGTTTGGGGTGGCGTGTTCATAGTCGGTCTGCCCTAATTTCACCGAGGGGAAGTCGTTGGTGTAGGACCAAGTGCTCTTGCCTGAGATCATCTCCCACCAAACGCCCATATATTTCACAGGGTGAATCCAAGAGACATCTTCCAAGGCACATGGGTCGTTGAGGTTGAGAATCAGGCGCGAAGCCAAAACGTCGGTGGCCTTTTCGCAGACCATGACAGTGCGCCAAGGTGTTGTGCAAGGTGTTTGGATGCGCCCTTTGTACCCCGTGGCGTCGGGGCAGAGGAAGGCTTGGAATCTGTATGTTGAATTGTTGCGGTGTTGAATTGTTGAATTGTTTTGAGAACGATTCAACGATTCATCAGTCAACGTATCAACAATCAAATTAAGGTGCATCGTGGGGAAATCAAGTGTGGCGGCCTCGTGGATGTTGATGTAGAGCCCGTCATCAGTTTTCATCTGCAAGGCGGTTTGAACGCCTGTTTTGGAAAAAGCCGTCCAAGGCCAACCACCGTCTTTGTGCCCCGCCTCCCATAACTCGGGGATTTCTGACAGCCTCGATTCGGTATAGTTGTATTCCTGCGTGTCCAAGTCACCGGGAATCCACCAGGCCGTATGGTCGCCAGCCATTGCAAATTCAGTCAGCTCTTCTTTGAACCAGAAACAGACCAGGGCGTTTTCCATTGGGAATTCATAGCGGAAGCCGAGACCATCGTCATACAGACGGAAACGGATTTGCATGACTGTGGGGAGCTTCTCAGTGGAATGATCCATGCTTTCTACGGAGCCAATAGGTTGTTCCAAGGTGACGAGCATTTCGTTATAGTGGTTGCGGATGTGTGCTTCTTCGCCCCAGACGGGTTCCCAGGTCTCGTCGAAAGTGTCATATTTCGTGTTTTTCAAGACAAATGCATGGGCGAGGTCATCGCGCCATTCAAGAGTGAAACCCATTTTGGAAGACAGCACGATAGGCTTGCCTAAACGGTTGAGGGCGTAATAGGGCACACCGTCTTTCAGCTCGAAATTCAATTCCAGTTTTCCGTCGGGGCTATTGAGCGTCACGGGGTTGTCTGCAAAGACCTTGGTTAGGAGGCTTGTGGCCAGTATTAAAACAGCCAGTAGTGTTTTTTTCATATTTGTTATTTCACCCATTTTTTGATTTCGGCTTTTGAGGTTCTGTTAAGCAGCTTGCCTTCTTTCCAGTTGAGATTGGGGTAGGAGGCTTTCAGGTCCTCACATGCTTTCTTGATGTTGCTTCCGCCAGATGTGGCGAAGGGGATGATGGTTTTGCCCGTGAAGTCATAGCTTTCCATGAAGGTGTTGATGATAGTCGGGGCAGTGTACCACCAGATGGGGAAGCCCACATAAACCACGTCGTACTCGGCCATGTTGTTGATTTTGTCAGTGATGGCCGGACGTGAGCTGAGGTCTTTCATTTCGAGGGTGGAGCGGCTGTTTTTGTCGCGCCAGTCGAGGTCGGCTTCAGTGTAGGGCTTTTCGGGTTTGATTTCGTGAAGGTCGCCGCCAGTCACTTCGGCCAGTTGCTGTGCCACGCCTTTGGTCACGCCGGAGGCGGAGAAATAAGCTACTAATGTTTTCATCTTTTTGTCGTTTTTAGTTTGTGTACATGTTTTTGAGCCACAGCAATTTTGTGCTGACGCGCCGAGGGTGATGGCTGCAAGGGCTACGATAAAGAGAATTTTTTTCATGTTGAAATTATTATGTGTAAAATGCAAAGATAAGTATTTTTGTTGTATCTTTACACTCAAAATGGCAAGAAATGAAAAAGGCAAGGTTGTTTTTGTTCATATCGCTGATTTTCAGCTCGATGTTTGCTTATTCGCAAAGCAAATGGAACCATGAGCTTGGTCTGGGCGCCTCGCTTAACACGGGTAATGTCAACAATTGTAACGTCAGCAATGACGCTTCGGTGACTCGCAACGACAGTGTTGTTGCCCTTGATTTCCATTACAAATTTCTTTATAGCGCACTTATTCATAAGGATAATGTAGGTCGACAATGGGAGGAGTCAAATTTTGAGATCAACGGAGGAGTGAAGACGGATTTGTACCAATATGGGAAATATTCGCCGTTTATGGCCTGTGAGATGCTCACCAACAAATACAAAGGTTATGACCTGAAGTTGAGCGGACTGATTGGAATGAAACTCAGGATTTACACAATACCTTCTGTTTGTGATTATTCCATCAGCGGGGCTTTTGTTTACGATTGGAGCGATTTCACTGACGAGACACATCTTCCGAACAACAATTACCGCATTTCGATACGTCCCAAGATCAAACAGAAACTCACCGATAATCTAAGTTTGTATCATTGCACTTTTTTTCAGCCTTCCGTACTTGATTTTGGCGACTACATCATCAACAGTGTAACCAAGTTGCAGACGAAGATCACGAAGATGTTGTTTCTCGACATTTCGTTCACCTACGATTACCGCAGCCGTGTTCCAACCGACAAGTATCAGAAGAGTGATATTTTGACGGAGGTTTCGATTAGGTTGAAGATTTGATATGAGCTTTTTTGTGTGATTTTGTGTTTCATATAAAAAAGACTTTTCATGCGTAAACGTCTATATTTAGTTCTGTTCCTGATGCTTTTGGGGCTTACCGCCAATGCTTATTCCGTCATTGAGGAAGAGGAATATTATTTGATAGCGCATTCATGGCGTTTTGAGGAGGATACTTGTTTTATAACATTGAGGATTAATAAGGAATTGTATGAGTATTATCAGAAGGATCGTGAGCATTTGATTTATAAGTTTCAATTCGGCGAGAATGAGTTGCCGTCCACCTATTTCAGTTTTATGTTTTCGGAATATGATCGCCCAGTGGTGGGTGAAATAGCGTCGCGGCTTGGCGAGAAAGCCTCCTCAAAACTGGAGCAAATCAAGTTAGCGGTTTCTTTTGTGCAGTCCATACCTTACGCATACGATTCCATCTCGATGGGTGTTGAGGAGTATGTGCGTTATCCTGTTGAGACCTTGGTAGGTGGCTGTGGTGACTGCGAAGATAAAGTGATGCTGCTTTCCGCAATTCTTTTTGAGATGAATGCTGACTTCGTTTTACTTATGCTACCCGATCACATGGCATTAGGTCTGCATTGTGATGACATGGAGGCTGATCGGTATTTGCTTTTGCAGGATAAGAAATACTATTATATTGAAACGACACACTTGGGATGGCAGTTGGGGCAGATACCAAAGGAATATTATTCTGTTGAGATTGAAGCTGTTCCAATTAAAATAACTCCGAGTTTGCGGATCAAGGGAGTGAGTTTTGAATCGCAACCGGCATTTGTTTTAGAGAAGGCTTCGTGTGAATTCAAAATCGACCTGCATAATCTGGGCCCTGGTAAAGTGACAAATCTTCAAGTGTATGTGCGTCTGATTGAGCAAAAGAAAAAAGGCAAAATACTTTCGGAAGAGTATTTTGCATTAGATGATTTGTCAGAGGGCGAGTTTCGTACAGAAACGCTGTCGTTTAAGAGTCTTATACGAGAGAATTCTGTCTTACAGGTAGAGATTTCAGGTGCTGAGGTTAGTCCGCAATTTTATGAAGCGGCTTTAGAATACAGCAAAACGCAACGTTTTTGAAAGTGTTTTTACAAGAAAGCAGCTGTTTGCGCCGCAAGTCTTGCGTTGTTGAGCACGAGTTGGATGTTGGAGGCGAGGCTGTCGCCGCCTGTGAGGTCTTTGACGCGGGCCAGTAGGAAAGGGGTCGTTTCTTTGCCGTGGATGCCGAGTCGTTTGGCATCGGCGATAGCTTCGTCAATAGCGGCATTGATGCGGTTGGCATCCATGGAGTATTCCTCGGGAATGGGGTTGGTGACGAGCATACCACCGCCAAGACCCATCTCTTGCTTGGCGCGGAAAGCGGCTGCTAATTCTTCAGGCGTGTCAAGACGGTAATCCACTTTGAAGCCGCTTTTGCGGGTGTAGAATGCGGGGAGTTCCTCAGTGCCGTAGCCGATGACGGGAACGCCTTTGGTCTCAAGATATTCCAGGGTGAGACCTAAATCTAAAATGGACTTGGCGCCGGCGCAGATTACCATGACGGGGGTGCGTGCCAGCTCTTCAAGGTCGGCAGAGATGTCCATGGTCACTTCAGCGCCACGATGTACGCCGCCCACACCGCCGGTAGCAAAGACTTTGATGCCCGCTAACGCGGCGATGATCATGGTAGTGGCTACAGTGGTGGCGCCGTCTTGTCCTCGTGCAACCAGCACAGGCAGGTCGCGTCGCGAGGCTTTAGTCACAGCGGGGCCTTTCTTGCCAAGATATTCAATCTCGTCAGGGGTGAGTCCTGCTTTCAGTCGTCCTTTGATGACGGCGATGGTGGCGGGCACAGCGCCACCTTCACGGATGGTCTGTTCCACACGGAACGCGGTCTCTACATTTTGTGGATAGGGCATTCCGTGTGAGATGATGGTGGATTCGAGGGCCACGACGGGTTTCTTGGCTTGTATCGCGGCAGCCACTTCAGGCGAGAGGTCAAGATATTTGTTCATAGAGCGTTTTCAGTTGTTTGTTAACGGTGTCAGGACATTCCACGGTGATTTTGGCGCAACGCAATCCCACTTGTGCGGCTACTTCAACGGTGGCTCGAGGCCCTGCATGAACCAAACCGGCCATCAGTGCGTCGCCTGAGCCATTGGTGTTCACCACTTCACAAGGAAGGGCTGCAAAATGTTTTGTATTATGGCCTTCAATGACATCCATGCCATCAGGACCCATGCTGACAAAACGTCGCTCAATGCCTTCGAGTACTCCGATAATATCGTTTTCCATCTTATTGCATTTGAGTGTGTGGATGTGCTTTTTCGCGGACAGTTTCATGGCCTCGTTTATTTTTGGCGCTTTGGCTCCAGAGACAGCATCCACATAGAGGGGGGCGTATGCGTGATCGATGAGAAACGCCAAGCTCTCTATCGGGATGTTGGTGTCGGCGATGAAAGCATCAACGGGTCCCACTCTCTTGAGTTTGTCGGCAACCCATTCGGGGGTGATGCAGTCGGCTGAAACCATGTCGGAAACACCGCCTACCATCTCGCCGTCACAGTTGTTGATGCTTAGGAAGCAGGATCGTGTGCCCACTGGCGCAGCGTCGCTAAGGCTGATATCGACTTTTGCTTTGCGGCAGCTGTCGGCAGTGAACCAGCCGAAAGTGTCGCCTCCAAAGAAACTCAGAAACACCACCTGATTGCCAAGCAAAGAAAGGTTATGTGCGATGTTGCGCCCCACGCCGCCAGCAACTAATCGGATAGAACCGGGGTTGGAGTCGTTGGGTACAAATGGCTTAAATGTGGTTGCGATGATGTCGGCATTCGCTCCACCGATGACACAGAATCTCATAATTTGTTTCGTTTTTACCAGAGCAAAGATAATGCTTTTTTGTAATTTTGCGGCATAAGTTTATGAAAAGAGAAAAAGAAATCTATAAGGTGACTTTGGTGGGAAGCGTCGTAAACGTGATCCTGCTGATATTCAAGTTTGTGGCCGGTGTTGTCGGACATAGCTCTGCCATGATTGCCGATGCTTTGCACTCGCTTTCCGATTTTGTGACGGACATTATTGTGTTGGTTTTTGTCAAGATCAGCAGTAAACCGCAAGATAAATCGCACGATTACGGTCATGGCAAATACGAGACTTTGGCGTTGACCATCATTGGCATTGCTTTGATGGCAGTGGCGATAAGTATTATTGTTAAAGGTGCGATGAAGATTGCTGCTTGGGCTAATGGCGAGGCACTTGAAGCGCCAGGAATGTTGGCTTTTTGGGCGGCCATTGTCTCTATCGTTTTGAAGGAAGCGGTCTATCGTTATTCCATCATCAAAGCGAAAAAGCTGAATTCCAAGGCTGTGGAGGCTAACGCTTGGCATCATCGCAGCGATGCTTTGTCATCTATTGGCACGGCAGTAGGTATCGGCGGTGCCATCTTTTTTGGTGAGCACTGGACCATTCTCGACCCGATCGCATCAGTGGTGGTGGGTGCTTTTATCGTGAAGGTTGCTTTCGAGTTGTTGAAAAACGGTATCGGTGATTTGATGGAGCAGTCGCTTCCCGATCAGGTAGAGGAGGAGATACTTCAGCTTTCGGCATCGGTGTCAGGTGTGACCGAGCCGCATGATTTGCGCACGCGACGTATCGGAAACCATTATGCTATTGAACTTCACATACTTATGGATGGTGAAATAAGCCTCAAAGAAGCTCATGACAAGGCTTCGGAGGTGGAGAATCTGCTTCGTGAGCACTATGGGAAGGAGACCCATGTGGTGGTTCATGTGGAACCGAAGGAATAGCCAGTTGTTAATTGATCATCCAAGCCACGCCGCCTCCGATAGTATAATACTTGCCAAGATTTTGAAAGTCGAGGTCGCACTCAATGTCAAGTTGCAAACGTCTTGAGACCATCCATGTCAAACCGATTTGTGTCATGTATTGGTTTCCTTCCTCGGGATGGAGGTAGTTGTAGCAATCAATATAGGCTCCAATGTCTTCAGAGATGTTGAAACCGAGGGCTAGACCTAAGAGCGTTTGTGGTGTGGCTGTTTCTCCGTCCCATATTAAGCCAGCGTTATAACATAATGAAATAAAATCGTTTATGTCATGTTCAAACAAGACGTACATCGAAGGCGCTGGATAGGAGGGAAGCAACTCTTTTGAACCGATATGTGAAGACTGAAGTTCAGCCAAGAGGCCGATGGAAGGAAGCCAGTTGTAACTCTCATATACTTTGAGCTTCGTTCCAATGGTGAGCGGTGTGATGCCGAAAGTTGGTTCCATGGCTTGACCGTCGTTGAATATCAAAAAATCAGTCCCTACGCGAATTTCCATGTTTTCGAAAATTCCGTATCGCACGATGGTGTTGTTTAGAGTCGTCGTGTGCGCCCCGTTGGGCGATGATTCAAAGCTGAAACCGTTCTCCCATGAGACTTTATGCAGTGGAAGGACTTCAGCGCCCCAAGTGTTGCCTGGACGGTCGGCGGGAAGAGTGGGTAACTCCTCTTGAGCTTTGCAAAGGATTGTTGTCATCAACAAAGCCAGTAGAATAATATGCGTTTTCATTTTTACGAGTTAGTGTTATTTGTGGCAAAAAAAAAAAGAACTAAACAATGTTTCCTTCTAGCTTCAGCAACGCGATTTTGTTGTGAATGCCTCCTCCGTAACCTGTAAGGTTGCCATTAGCACCCATCACACGATGACAGGGCACGATGAGGCAAATGGGGTTCCAACCCACAGCGCCACCCACCGCCTGTGCCGACATTTTTCTTGGTTTCGGAGACGTTTCAGGAAACGACTCTACGATGCGTTTCGCAATTTCGCCGTAGGTCATGATTTTTCCAAAGGGTATCTCTCGCACGATATCCAACACCGCCTTGCGAAATGGTGTCAGGCCTTTCATGCGGTAGGCTGGTGTGAAATCGGGATGATGGCCAGTGAAATAGATGTCCAGCCAACGATAGGTGTCATGGATTACGGGCGGTAATGACGTGTCATGGCGCATCTCTACAACACCCAATGGATGTTTATTTTCGTCGCGAGAACCAGCAAACCAAAGGCCCGTCAGCACTGTGCCGTCGGTACACATCAGTATGTCATCGAAACCCTCTGGTGTCTGATAGCAGCATACGTCCATCATCAATCCTCCGATGCAAACTTTTTCAAAGCCGTTTCGTCCAAGCGTTGCACGGTCCATTCGTCCATGGGCACGGCACCGATGCTGCGGTAAACCGTCAGAGCGGGTTTGTTCCAATCGAGGCAGATCCACTCCATGCGACCACAGTTACGCTCCACAGCAATCTTTGCCAGATATTTCAGCAAGGCCTTGCCGTAACCCCGACCGCGTTTCTCGGGGAGGATAAATAGATCTTCGAGATAGAGGCCCTTGCGCCCGACAAAGGTAGAGAAGTTGTGGAAAAACAAAGCGAATCCAACGGCTATGCCATCTTCCTCGGCGAAGACCACCTCAGCGGAACGCTCCACAAAAAGGGAATGATAGATGGTGGTGTCGTCGGCCACAACCTCATCGGCGCATTTCTCATAAACGGCAAGTTTCTTGATGAAATCAAGGATGAGACCTGCCTCTTCGGGCTTCGCAGGACGGATAGTGAATTGATTGCTCATGGTTTTATTATAGATTGTTGTTGATTCTTCTGACATGATTTTAGTTCGTCAATCTCTTCACCGGGAAGGTAAAATACGTATCTGGGAATGGTTCGTTTTTCAAGGTGAAGTGCCACCACTCCTCACCGATGGGCTTGAATCCATGTCGCATCATGGTTTCGCGCAATATCATACGATTGTGGAATTGCTCGGCAGTGATTTCTGCATTGCCCGTATACTTTCCAGTCTTGGGATTGCCGCCATAATCGGGATGGCTTTCGCGTCCAAACCAGTCGAAGGTGCCACCCATGTCAAGCTCTTTCTCGGTCGCCATATCAAACAAGGTCAGGTCAACGGTGGAGCCACGGGTGTGACCGCTCCTTTTAGCGATATAACCCAGCTCAAAGAGTTTGTCACGGGGCACATCAGGATAGAAATAAGGCTTCATGAGCGTGTCATTGACATCGGCAGCCCAGCGCACGAAATGGTCAACAGCACATTGCGGGCGGTAGGCATCATAAATCTTCAGACGATAGCCTTGTTTCAACAAATCATCGCTCACGGCACGGAGGCTGTCGGCAGCTTGACGGGTGAGCAAGGCGACAGGCTCCTCATAGCCGTCCACGCGTGTGCCGACAAAATTGTAGGTGCTGTAATAACGGATTTCCAAAATAGCATCGGGGACAGCCTCGGCCAAATTCACAAACTGGCTGCGATCTTCAGTAGGTAATACTGCTCCAGTAAGGCGCTTGAACTCCTCTTGTGCCTTGCCAAGTTGCTCCAAAAAAGCCGGACTGGTATGCAACCGCGCCAGACCGATGGCACCTCCAAGACGACTGATGTCGACATCACTCTGCCAGTGTGCCCCTACGATGACACGGCTTTCACCATACATAAAACCGCGCGCCATAATGGTGTCAGCATTAGCAGGATTGACTTCAGAAAGCAGCAAGGCTACCGTATAACCTCGCTGACTGTGTCCAGAAGGATAAGACCCTTCGCCAGAAAGGAACTCTTCTTCATACACCGTGAGCATGTGCTCACGAAAACGCTCAAACGGACGCTTGCGATGGTAAAAAGCCTTCGGCACAATGCGTGTCTGGTCGATTGTGGAGAGACTGTTTATCAAGTATTTGTAAATCTCTGGAGTGTTTTCCTTTGAGATGTTGAGCCCAAAAGGAACGGCAAACTCGGCAAACAATGCATCGTAACTCCACACGGCGTCACGATAGGCGATAGCGGCGCGAACCGAGTCGTTGCGCTGCGTCTTGCCCCACATGTATCGCATGATGTCATGGGCGAAGTCAATCCCAATGGTATCTGGTGGTGGAGGCAAGCACTTGATGAGGTCGGGCATCTCCTCTGCGGTGAAATATAGTGTGACATCTTCGTTTTGTGCCTTCAACTGAAGACTGCCACAAAGAAAAAGGACTGCAAGAGCAGTAATGACAATCCGTTTCATAGTTTATAAGATTTGTGCAGTGTGATTCTTAGTATCCACCTTACCGATGGCATCGATGATAATGCCTTCTTCGTCAATGACGTATGTGGTGCGCAACGTGCCTTCAGTCACCTTGCCGTACATCTTCTTCTCACCCCAGGCCTCGTAGGCTTTTAAGATGGTTAGGTCGGTGTCGGCAATGAGGTGGAAAGGCAGGTTGTATTTGGCGATGAAGTTTTGGTGCGACTTGGTGCTGTCGCGGCTGACACCCAGCACATTATAACCCAAAGTGAGGAAACGCTCGTAGTTGTCGCGAAGGTCACAGGCCTCGGCGGTGCAGCCCGGTGTGCTGTCCTTGGGATAGAAATAGAGCACCAGTTTCTTTCCGGCAAAATCCGTCAGCTTGATGAGGTTGCCGTACTCGTCTTGCCCTTCAAAGTAAGGGGCTTTTGTTCCTTTTTGTAGCATGTTTTATATGTATTGTTCGGATGTGCAAAGTTACACATTTTGAGACTAATTCAAGTAAAAACAAATAATTTGTCCGTCTATCATAAAACCAGTAGTCCACGCCAGCGCCAAACTCTTATTTTGAGACATGACGGCGGCGGATGGTATAACGCTTTTTACCACATCATGGGCAAATACGTCAATGTCAAGGCGAGGGAGATAGGCTATTTAAAGCGAAAAACAAAAAAATAACGGCACCGCATGAAGCGACACCGTTGTTCAAAGCAATTATTCTATTCCTATAATTTAATATCGATGGGCTTGAGCATGTTCTCGGGACGGAGAATCTTGTCGAGTTGTTCCTTGGTGAGCAGGTTGTGCTCGAGGACTAGTTCATAGACACCGCGACCGGTTTCGCTGGCTTCTTTGGCAATCTTGGTGGATTGCTTATAGCCTATGATGGGGTTGAGCATGGTGACGATGCCGATGCTACCTTCAACCAGTTTGCGGCCACGCTCTTCGTTGGCAACAATGCCTTCGATGCAGTATTTTCGCAGGGTGTCAAGGCCGTTGGTGAGCAGGTGGATGGACTCGAAGAGGCTGTAAGCGATGACAGGTTC
>JAEEGL011559069.1_pt1 | contig 85326 bp, 75 predicted proteins | sample 9134231 | NCBI WGS metagenome assembly JAEEGL01 (sample SAMN16246548, study PRJNA631951) | gut metagenome | biome: gut microbiome; feature: rumen; material: fiber-attached | host: Bos | place: Iran: Karaj | collected 2018-10
GATGCGGGGATAGTTGTTGTAGGAGGCGATGTTCTCGCCGATCTGCTTCCAGACGCTCTGGAAGACCTCGGTCGATCCGGTGAAGTGGAAGCCCGCGAGCTCCTTGCGGGAGATGACGTACTTTGCCATGTCGCTGCCGTTGCAGGGAACGAAATTGATGACGCCTGCCGGAAGCCCGCAGTCGATAAGCAGCTTCATGAAATAGTAGTTGGAGAGCACGGCCGTGCGGGAAGGCTTCCATACCGCCACGTTGCCGACGATGGCAGGCGCCATGGGAAGGTTGCCGCCGATAGAGGTGAAATTGAACGGGGTTATTGCACAGATGAATCCGTCAAGCGCGCGATAATCCTGGCGGTCCCATATGCCGGGAATGGACGCCGGCTGATCCTTGAAGATCTCCTGAGCGGACCAGACGCCAAAGCGCAGGAAGTCCGCAAGCTCTGCGATATCGATCTCCGCCTGGAACACTGTCTTGGACTGGCCGAGCATGGTCGAGGCGTTAAGTACCTTGCGGTAGGGGCCGGTGATCATATCGGCTGCCTTAAGGAAGATCGCACTGCGGTGCTCCCAGGGCATGTCCTCCCAGGCCTTCTTGGCTGCCAGCGCGGCGTCTACCGCCATGTTGAGCTCCGCTTCGCCGGCGACCGAGCATTCGGCGATCACGTGGGCATGGTCATGCGGCATCGTGACCTTGATGGTTTTCTCCGTGAAGATCTCCTTGCCCCCGATGATCAGCGGGATCTTCACGACCTCGGCAGCCTGGCGGGCAAGCTCTTCCTTCAGCTCGGCACGTTCCTTTGACCCGGGCAGATAGCCGCGGAATGCGTCGTTGTCGGGTCGGGTGATGGTGAAATAGGCGTTTGACATAATTCCTCCTCTTTTCGGCGCGTACACAAGAGTATAAATCTGTGTTATTGCCAAGTCATTTTGGAATATTTATAAAAAGTTTCGGGAACTTTTCACTAAAGTAATATAACATATAATGCCCTTATTGTCAATGTGAAGAGGGTATCTTGTTCCGATGCCGGCATCTGTTTTCGCCGGTTTTTTCGAACGTTCAAAAGCCCGATCCGAGACTACGGAGCCGGCTGCAGATCGATAGCGACTATCTCCGGAGGATTGAAGAATCGGGGAACTCCCGAAGATCCCGCCATACCAGTGGAAAGGATGCATGTGGCCTTTTCCCCAACGAACATTCCTTTTGTATAAGGAGGAAATTTGCCGACGTAAGGCACATAGAGCCCTTGTTCGATTATCGGGATCCGCACGACTCCGCCGTGATAATGCCCCGAAAGGACCAGATCGACCGGCGACCTGTTGCGATAATTCCAGTCCAGCCAGTTGATGGGATTATGATTGATAAGGATCTTGCACCGGTCAGTGTTCTCGAAATCATCAAGGAATCTGTGATCCGCAGCTTGCGCCTCTCGATCGGAAGTCACCATCTCGGGCGTACGGTAGTAGCCGCCGTACCCGCACAGCCGCACAGGCGTTCCGTTGATCTCGATGTCAAGATAGCTGCTGTCCAGCACAACAGCGCCCGCATCCGTGAGCTTTTCCGGAAGCGAGGCGTCATGCTTTTCCATGTATTTCTGTTCATGGTTGCCCATTCCGAAATAGACCGGAGCGATCTCCGCCGCAGAGGATATGAAGGCGCACATCGCTTCGACCTCTTCATCATCAGTATCAGAATTGATAATATCGCCGCCAAGAGCGATAAAATCAGGCTCCTGAGCAGCGATCTTTTTAAGAAGCCGGCTGTTCCCCTTCCCGAACTCACGGCCGTGCAGATCCGAAATGAATACGATGCGGATCGAACCGCTGACTTTTTCCGACTGAACGGAGTATCGGGTGACGATGAGGCAGTAGTTGGAATATAGGAGCTCAGCGGCGATGAGAACGAGGAGGATCGATATGATAACGAATGCCCTGCGAAGGTGTTTTTTCTTATTCATATCCAAGCGAAACCTCTAAAGACCGGAGGGGGTAGGCAGCGTTACGATTATCCTCTTTTTGCGGAAGCATGCGATTACAGAAAGAAATACATAGTCTTATTGTTTCTGTGCTCCGTTCTGCTAAAAGAATCAGTTTGAAGCACTACTGCTTTGTTTTTTAGCGTTTCGCAATTCGGTTTGATATTCCCTGTAATCCTTTTTGCTATCGTTGATTATTTCCCCCAAAGCTAAGTCATGCCCGCCTCGCTTCTCTTCCGGAGGCAATTTCATATAGTCACCGTACTTAGTTCTCAGCACAGCATCATATCCCCTCGGAATCGAAAACATTTTACCCTCGAATATATGTTCCTTTGTTGTTATAGTATCAGAGTACTTATATAGTTTTTCAAATTCTGGCAACAGACACACCGAGCAGTTTTCCGCAGGTTCCTTAACATGTTTTCTAAAAATCGCATTTACTATACATAAACGGATACCCTTAGGCATCATGTTGATTAGTTGCTGTTTTTTATCTTTCGTCTTTTTGTGTATCATATCCCCAAACTCTTTTTCCAGCATCGATTTGGCAATACTTAATGCCTTTTCTGTTCTATTCCTCCTTTTTTTATTTGTATCAACATTTATTATCGGGAAAACATCTATACACATTCCCCAATGGATATCATAATCTGCATATGCGGCAGGCATACTTGTAGTACCGTTCACCCTTATCTGCGTCCAAAAAAGAGGAAACTTACGATCTGTCCATATATTCTGAGGATAGTATTTATCTGAGTAGTCTTTCCTTATAATCTCTATTAGTCGTTTGTAATCATTCCATGTAACAGCAATATCAATATCATCATCCCAAGGGATAAAGCCATCATGACGTATTGCTCCCAAAAGTGTCCCATAATATAAGACGTACTTTATATCATGTTTATTGCAAATTGTAGCAATATCTTCCAGAATGCCTAGTTTGTAAAGCTGTATTTCTCTAGTGGTCATAGAACCTCCCTGTTATGCTGCGTTCTGCTTTTGTGGAGATCAACAATCTTGTAGTTTTGTTTTGTCTTCGGATCAGTTGATGTCCAGGTTTTCTTGAACAGGATCAAAGTTTGACTTAAAATAACATATTCTTGTCTCCTTCAAGCGTGCTTTGACTTCTTCCTTTTCCTCAGTAGTTGCCTTCTTTGACCAATAGATCCAATCATGATCAAGAACAGGCAACGTCTCAAGCTCCTTTTGCCGTTTCATTCGATATTCGTCAAAGGTACAGATGAATTTCGCAGGATTGCCGGCGTAAACGCTGTTTGAAGGAATGTCTTTGCTAACCAGTGATTTTGCACCGATTATAACGTTATCGCCTATATTGACTCCACAGAGGATCGTAGTATCCTGACCTATAAAAACATGGTTTCCGATATTTACTCGACCGATTTTAGTGTATCCGTTCGAAAGAGCAGTGCTTGCATCGTGAGCCATTATCATTACATTTGTTGAAATCAAGCATTCCTCTCCTATCTCTATCAACCACGGAAACGTTCCGTCTATACCCCACGGACTGTGCATTATTCTTTTTGAAGATTCCGCGATCTTTAGCCCTTTTGCCTCCAATATACTAAACGGATCATTGTTGTCATGTACTGGATGAAAGCGCCTCTGTATTTTTCTGATTAGCCTTTGAATCGATTTCACGTCATTTTACCTCCAAAGACAATTTAACGAATCCTTTTTGCGGGTACCCCACCCCATACAGAATCCGGAGGACAGTCCTTTATCACAACCGCATTTGCGCCAATTGTAACATTGTCTCCAATTATGATAGGTCCAAGTACTTTTGCCCCGCATGTTATCGTTACATTATCTCCGATTATAGGCGGCTTTGTATTATCTTTGTACCCGATGGTGACCTGTTGATTGATCCAACAGTTTTCTCCAATGGATTCAGCGGCGATATACGTGCTGAATCCATGCTGAATGAACAGTCCTCCGCCAATACTGCCAGTCATTATATATAACGAATCCAACGGTGGATAAAGCAGTCTCACCCATCTCCTATACACTTTTTTCCTTAGTCTGAATAGATATAATGAACGAAAAGCTTTGTCAGCCTCTAGAAGGCGTGATAAAACTTGTTTATCCCGTCCCTCCATCTTTAAGATTTTTCCCCAGCGTCTCAGGTCCTTCATGAATCGCTCATCATTCCACGGAATTCCTCCGCTTATCAAAAAGAATCTTACTTTCGAAAAATACTCTTTCATTGTCTTTTTTGTTTCTCCTACCTATTCAAAAACCCTATGTAGTCTATTTCATCCAAATACCGTTTGCCTGTTCTGGGAACGATATCCAGGATCTTACCCCTATGTGGATCGCGATCATAGCATGTAGTGACTGCGCAATCTGTAATTCCACTTATCTGCATATGAAGAATAGCTAAAGTTTTTGCACTCCAACGATCGAAAGCCCTTAGCTTTTCAATATTCTCTTCATCATCGTAGAAATGCCAGATGAAATAAAGACTATCATAATTGACTCTCGTGCACCGTTTTTTCCAGCTTTGGCATGCTGCTTCATACGAATGATCGTGTACGAAATTCAGCTCTACAGCGATATGCTCATTGTCTTTAGGAATAAGGATGCCAACTGGATAAGGTTTTGAATCATCCTTCTTCTCTTTTATTTCACATGATAAATAGTACTCTAGGTTTTGAACAAAATCAAGATAACTGTCGTTTGAAATTCCAACGTTAACCAATGGAGAGCGGAATTGCTCACCAAGGTCATGACAGATTACTCCCCCTATGCAATCATTCGATATCAGGCTGAAATCATGGTTCTGGTTTCTTTTTCTAATGAATCTTAGCCACCGTTTTCTTTTGATATGATACCAACGATTAATAACTTTTGTTAATAATGCTTTGCTCATTTTTATTACCTCGCCATAAGACAAATCTGTTTACACTAGTTGCGATTAACCACTTTCGCGGGTACTCCTACATAGGTACCGCTTTCCGTTATTGATTTGACAACAACTGCATTTGCTCCGATTACCGTATTGCTTGCAACATCAATATCGCCAATTATAATCGCGCCATATCCAAGCTCGATATTATCGCCAAGTACTGGGGTTTTATTTGACGCCCCGTTGTTTCCTATACAGTTAGCTCCACGCAGCACACAATTCTCTCCGACTCTGACGTTTGGGTTGACAACTATGCTCCCATAATGCCAAATTGAGAGTCCTTTCCCAAAGCAGTTTGGACCGATCTCTATACCCAGCCTACTCCCGAGCCGATTTTTCTTGCGTTCGTAGTAGAAGCCCATATACGTGTGGAAACGGCTTCCCTTTGAGTTGTTCAGATGGTATTCATATGTTCGTAAATATTTCAGGTACTTTTTCAGCACATGATAAGGAGATGCAGTAAATGCATCGATAACGCGCTGTTTTCGGTTATTCGTGACGTGCCAACTATTGTCCGAAGCTATATACTCTGCTAAATCCCGTTTCGTTCGGATCATTCAAAACCACCTCGTTGTCACTTTCTTTTTAGAATGCAGCAGACACGGCTCTTGATCTTCTGAAGATGCTCCACTCGAAGAACTCTACTGTAGTTTCCTGACTCATATGCTTTCCTGAGAGTCGGCGAGAGAACTACCGAGCTTTTTTCAAGCGCTTCTTTGAATCTCTCCTGTTTCAACACATCGCAGTTAAATGCGATTTTCTTTTTCCTGGACATATCATTCTGCTTATGAAACGTGTTCTTGAGAACACTGTCATAATTATAGAACACAGTATTGTAGTATTTTGTCCACGATGCCTCGTCATCTATTCCCCATTTTTTCAAATAGTGCGCGATGGATAAGCCAACTATCTCGTTGACGCTCCAGAGATCTTCTCTGTATTTTCTGTACAGCGAGCTCATATCTTCATTTTGATATGTATAGTTTGCTTTATTTATAACACCGATTGATGAGCAGTCAAGCGCATCCAGGTAATCAAGATTGAAAAGGATATCTTCTCCGCGGCTTAAATCTTCTCTCATTCTAATGCCGTAATCATTAACGATGTCCGTTCTGTAAAGAGCTAAACACGGGCTTTGGATTAGAATCTTTTCATATAGGAGCATATATTCCCGGCGATCAGTGATACTCAACCTTTCCCTATCACTCATTATGTAATCGTATTCATGTGATGTACATCTGAAGCCACTGATAATGAAGCCGAGTTCAGGATGCTCCTCAGCTGTATGCACCAGATCTTCGAGATAACACGGTTCAACAACATCATCGCTGTCAACACAAACAAAGTACTCCCCGCTTGCATGTTCGAATCCACAGTTTCTTGCGCTTGAAACCCCGCCGTTGCTTTTATGTATAACCTGGCAATGTATGTTCTTCTCTCTGCAGTTATCCTGAAGCCTATCGCATATTTGCCCGCTTGAATCCGTTGACCCATCATCAATGAGGACCAGTTCGAAACTCGAATAGGTCTGATTCAAAATTGACTGTACACAAGCGGAAAGCGTTTTTTCCGAATTATACACCGGTATTATTACAGAAACCATATCCGCTTATTTCCCTTCTTTGATTAGCGACCTTTTAACTAACGTCTTGCCGGTTTTAAAATACAGTTTGGGGAAATAGAATCCCAAGATTTTTTTAAGCCTGCGGTTGGATCTGACGGAGAAATAGATTTTTGAAAACCGCCTTTTCAGCGCTTTGTATCTATGTTTATTTTCTTTATCGAAATCCTGTTTGTTCTCTAAAACTCCATTTAGGAACTCAACTGCTGCGCCGGCTTTCGGAGGCAAAACATCATGTTCCGCACAGAACTCATACTGCTCTATCAGTGCTTCAAAGCTGTCGAGCTTTGATTTAGCTGTTTCTGTCTTCATAATGCTGTTATCGCGAATGCGGTAATAATACAATCCCTGCGAGATCAGAACTGCCTTGCGGCAATTCATCAATACATGATGGATCGCAAAATTATCCTCGTGAATTTTCCCGAATACAAATCGCAATTCATTAAAAATCTCTTTATGATAAAGCTTGTTCCATGCTGGAACGATTCGCCAGTTCTTGTAAAGGATTTCGAAAAGCTGCTTTTTATCCTCCAATATCAAGTCATAGAACTTATGCTGTTTCTCAATGACTTCCAGCTGATCATTCACTCGGATAAAGTCGCAGATCACCAGATCCGCGTCTTCTGACTGTGCAGTGTTAAGCAGCGTTTTAAGATAATCCGGATGAAGAAAATCATCGCTGTCAACAAAAGCTAACCACTCGCTGTTGCTATGCTCCATAGCCCAGTCAATGCCTGCGTTCCGCGCGTCCGACAATCCGCCGTTCTCCTTATGGATCACGAAAACACGGTCTTCTTTCTGAGCATATGTGTCACAGATCTGCGGACAGTCGTCCGGCGAACCGTCATCCACAAGCACGATATCGAAATCGGCAAATGATTGAGCAAGAATGCTTTCAACACACTTGTCAATATATTTCTCGACTTTGTAAATCGGAACGACAACCGTTATTTGGGGCATCTGTTTTTCCTCAGGTTCCTCTATTGCTGTTGCGACAAAACTTATCAGTCATTTGGAAGTACACACGCTTCCAGTATTGTATCTTTGAGCTTATTGAAATATGGCAGCAACGGTGTATTATCATACCTGCAATTCTCCATAGAGCGCAGTTCAGGAATATAGCAAGACGCTTCTTCTACAGTTTCTGCAAATCTGATATACGGGAGATAGCTTATCCATTCGTATGTACTTTTAACCTTGTGATTATTGTTGCTTAGTACAATACACGGAGTATTTGTAAGCGCTGCGAAAACCATTCCGTGTAAACGATCCGTGATCGCCAGTTTTGCTCTGCTGAATTCATTCATTTTTCTTCTGATTATCTCTGCGCGTGTTTCTGCGAAAATGACACATGTTGCTTCCATATCAGTCACACGAATGCTCTCGCCCAGCAGCTTGATATTTTCCTTAAGCGCATCCCAGGATTCATCCCGGATATGTTTTTCAACGTCATTCCGCAGACACATTAATACACCGCTTCGGTTCTGCTGCCGGATGCCAAAGTCTTCCGGTGTTAACGACAGAACGATATCAGGCATTAAGCAGATATCCGTCTCAGGATATAGCTTCTTCATGATCTCATATGAGCTGCGTTCTCTTGCATTAAGCGTGAGGTTTGGTTTGAGATTATAATACCGGATGGAAGCGTTCGCTTGCTCTCTTCCTTTCTCCGTATCAGAATAGTATATTGTCTGTGGGAACGAAATGATCCGTTTATTCTGTAAAACATCAAATGCTTCCCTTCTGACCTTTTCTTCTCCTGTCCAAACATCGCCCATGTTTCCGCCTCCGTGCCAAAAAAACGGCTTGCCTTCACTGCGGAGTATACTCTTAATAGCATCCTTTCTGAACCTGCAAAACTCTCTTTGCGGGATCTCGATAAGCTTTGACCCTTTCGGCAGGATTCTATTCAAAAAAGTTAGCTCGGCATAGGCTATCGCACTGTCCCCAACATTTGGATGGATAGGGGTTCCCACAAGGAAAAACGTATCGGCAGTGCTGGTTCTCAAATCACGTTTCAGCCTCGCTTGCCTTTCGATGTCCAGTCTGGTTTCATGCAGCAATCCATGAAGTTTCCTCAACGAATACAACTTGGTTTTCGACATAGTTGATATTCCTCCTCCGATGCACAAAGGCTCTGTAATCAGCTTATTGTTGTTCCTCAATAGTAAGATCGTTTATCGCGATATTGCCCCACCACTGCGTATTCCAAGCTGCACCGTGATTGAACTCGGGACAAGCCAGGATCGAGAAAGAGTACACATCGCTCAGCACGTCGACATTTGTATCAAAGCCAAGCGCACCGCCATCAAGCAAAGCGAAAGACAGCATGTAAATACCCGGCACCAATCGGGATGTATCGAGGAATAATGAGATTTTACTGTCATTGTTTGCGCGAAGCAGTATTTTTCCGGGTGTAGAAGCCATGGAAACCGCCGCTCCGTTTCCGGTTCTTATTGCTATGCGCAAAAACAGCTCTGCATCTTCATTGTTCCGGTTGCGTATTACCACACTGAAATGCATTTTCTCACCGAATGAGATTATTCCGTCATTGCTTTCGGCAATGATTTCCTCAATAGATATGGGCGGATCCGGCCAGAGTGGGCTTCTCATGCTTGGTTGAACCATAATATGCGAAGAATACTCCTTGCTGTCATGGCCCAGGTAGATCGATATCGCTTCTTCTACGTCTCCATTGAAGATTAGGTGCCCATGATCCAAAACTATGCATCTGGAGCACAGCTGTCTGATCGTGTTCATATTATGACTGACATACAGGATCGTCCTTCCTTCAGAAGCGGAGACCTGACTCATCTTATCGATACACTTTCTTTGGAATGCCATATCACCGACCGCAAGCACTTCATCCATGATCATGATCTCGGAATCTAAATGAGCGGCGACCGAGAAAGCAAGTTTAACGTACATTCCGGAGGAATAACGTTTTACTGGCGTATCAATAAACTTCCGGCATTCGGAAAAATCAATTATGTCTTCTATCTTACGGTCTATCTCTGTTTTGGTCATGCCTAGTATCGCACCGTTCATATAGATGTTTTCTCGCCCGCTTAACTCGGGGTGGAATCCGGTGCCGACCTCCAGCATGGAGGCTACCCTGCCATTCAACTCGATACTTCCGCCGGAAGGAGCCGTGATGCGGCAAATCAGCTTCAGCAATGTAGACTTTCCGGCACCGTTGTGCCCGATTATGCCAATGCGCTCACCACGATTAACTGTGAAAGAAATATCCTCCAAAGCAAAGAATTCCTCGCCAATATTATCAACAGATGAACTGCCTATCTTTGATGTAGGATCCGTCAAACCCTTACGTTTGGCACGCCTTCTCTGCAGTTCGTCGCGAAGCGTCGTGCCGCCGATCATCCCAAGGCGGTATTTCTTGCTGACCTGTTCGATGCTGATGATTTCTTCTGTCATGTTGTTCTGCATTATACCTTTCATATACTAATACCTGTTTGTTCTCTGATCAAACCGTATCCATAAAGGTACGTTCAACTCTGTTAAACAACATGATGCCGCATAACAGAATCGCTATCGTAAAGACCCAAGACCAACCGTAAGCCAGCCAATCGATCGATCCGGCATCTGCGCCAAGGAACCCATATCGCATCACTTCAATGATGGGAGACATAGGATTTGCACGCGCAATTATGTACAGCGCTTTCGAGCTTTTGAACAAGCTCATCGAATATGCGACAGGCGTTGCATACATCCAGAGCGATACACCGAACCCTACCAGGAACTGCAGATCGCGGTATTTCGTAGTTGCTGCAGATATGATAATTCCGAATCCCAGTCCAAGTGTCGCCATCTGCAGAACAAGGATCGGCGCCATAAGCGCGTAAGCATTGATCCCAATCCGGTACTGCGGAATAAAAAGATAAATGAGCAGGAATATTATAAACATGCACGCTTGAATCCCGAAACTGATCATCCTGCTGAGAACCGTAGAAATGGGCATGCAAAGCCTTGGGAAGTACACCTTGCCCATGATTCCGCGGTTGATTACAAAAGTGTTTGCAGTTCCCGTCAGGCAGCCTGCGAAAAACTGCCAGGCTATGTTGCCGCACATATAGAACAGGAATGTCGGCACAGCACCGCAATCTGCAAGCCGTGCAACATTACCGAAGATGAATGTAAACACTATTGTCGTCATCAATGGTTGGATCACTGCCCAAGCTGGGCCGAGGATCGTCTGTTTGTATCTGGCAACGAATTCTCGCTTAACCAGAAGCAAAATCAGGTCCTTGTATTTGAACAGCTCCTTCAGGTTTAACCCTATTCCCTTGGAATCTGCTGTAATTCTTTTATAATAAATACCCTGATTCACTTTTTCTCCTTTCTTATTAAAACACCTTTCTTATTATGTATGAAGCATACGCTATTGAGTTCTGAAATCTCCTATCATTTTTTTCACCGAGACGGCTACCTTATGACGGATCCTTGTTTTTGTTCTTTTTATCAGCAACCTTAAGCTCCGTATGCCATATAATAGCATTGCGTATTCATTGCTGCGAACTCGGTTGAAAAGCTTATGTGAGTCTACCCAGTTCTTAAAATCAGCGCACACCGTATCCGTTTCTTTTTTTGAGGCAAGGCTTATCTTCTCTCTCGCCAAGACAAGATATAATGAAAGCAGGATATCCTCTGAGCCGCCCAAAGGAATGAGTGCGTCTTCTATCTTATCGACAATCTCTGGTATATGCTCGATACGTTTCAGTCTTCTCGCAGCATTGCCTTCGTCGCTTGACTGTCGATAACGGTAGATCGGTTCTTGACTGAAATAAAGGCTCTTGCACTTTGCCATCAGCCTAAGCGAAAACTCCAGGTCCTCATATAAGAACATTTCCTCGCGCAGCAGGATCACTGCACTGTCGATTATGCTTTTACGGATCAGTTTGTTACAGAGTGAACTGATCATATTGGTGCTAAAAATTCGGACAATCGAGTTTTCAAGCTCTTCATGTGTAATTTGGCCGCTGAAAGGCGGGAGCAGGAGTTCGCGGCGATAGATACGGTTACCGGAATAGTACTCAAAAGACATTCCAAACACTATCATGTCAAACGGCTGATCCTGCATTGCGGTAAAAAGCAGTTCTGCAAGCTTTGATGAGTCGACCGTATCATCAGAGTCAATAAAAAGAACAAAATCACCCGATGCTATGCTTAGTCCGCGATTTCTTGCCGCAGAAACGCCTTTATTTTCCTGATGTATGACCTGAATGCTGCATCCTTGATAGACATTTCCGTTGACAAAACTATCACATATCTCCCCTGACCCGTCCGTTGACCCATCGTCAACCAGTACAATCTCACCTATGATTGTGGTTTTTGTATGAGCGTTCACCGCACTAATAGATTCAATGCAGTTCTTCAGATAATCCTTGCTATTAAATACAGGAATGATGACACTCACTGTTTTCATCATCTGATATCTCCTATTTCTGCCACATAAACCGATACGGTGAGAAAATCCACGCATTATTCATATATGACAGGAATCTCCACACGGCTACAGCACATATAAACATAGCCGCATAGTTCATCAGCTGATCATTCTCAGCTGTGTTTACAAGCGATCCGTACTCTTTATTCTTTTCAAATATGAGAGGAATAAGCACGATCGCTGTGTGAAAATAGTAATCGGCTAGGCGCTCGAAGATGTTATTATAACCGCAGAAAGTCTGAAAAACAATAGCGACACCGGCAAAAATCAACGTTGCATTATAAACTGTATCCTCAGCGTGCGGAGGTCTTATCCATACTGCAAGAACTACGATTGCTATCATTAAAAGCGTCTTATTTCGCAGGAACCTTATTCCTTCCATGCTTGCTACGCTCTCTCCGCTGGAGTATGCCCTCAGCATTAGGTTCAGCAGCTGGTTTCGGAAAACAAACGTGATTAGTAAAATAGCCGCTAAAACCGTCAGGTACTTTCTACCAATCTGCATCCTTCCGATCCAATATGCCGGCAGAAAAACAAGCGCCGGGAAGTGAAAGAATGCGGCTATGATTGTCAGAATAATGAATTTGTACGGTTTTCTTTCAATTATCGCATCGAATGAAAAAAGCAAAAAAGACATTGCCAACGCCTGTTTCAAAACATCAAACAGCATAGAATAATAGAGCAATCCCAGAAAGCAAAGAATACTCTGAATCGGAGCCGGAGAGTATTTTGCTATGAAGCGTATGTACGATGAGATGACAAACAGCGAGATTATTGTTATATATGTCTGGTAATCTCCTTTTGTCACTTCATGTAAAAGCTTTGTTAAATAGTTGAAGCCTATGTTGTAAGTCAAATCGCCTTTGCCGGAGATCAGTCTCCATTCGGTGCTTCCGATATTCCTAAAAATAATCGGGTACGAACCGTTGGAACCTGACGCATCGCTGCCGAATGCATAAACATCGCGAAGACCCATTACTGCAAATAAGAGAATAAACGACACAACTGTAAACATGGCGCAGTGTTTCCTATTCCCGTTGAACAGAAACGCTGCTGCTACAAGAAGTATTACCAACCATGTATAGACAGTCATTGCCTGATTAACTCCTCGAAGAGACGCTCCGTAGTTTCCGTTAATGCGTGCGCAGAAAAAACCTTGCTTCTCAATGAAGCAGCCGCTGCATACTTTTCCATGAAGCCCGGCTCGGAGAGCATCCGCCTATATCCATTGTAAAACATTTCATCGTTATTTGCAACTATCAAGCCGTATTCCGAATCGCCCAGTAGCTCCCGCATACCCGAAACATCCGTAGTCACTATCGGCTTGCCCAAGATCACGCCCTCAGTTATAAACGTGCTGTACCCTTCGTAAATCGACGAACAGGCTAAGAGATCCGCTTCGCGCATGAACGGATACGGATTTTCAATAAACCCCGGCATTCGCACGGAGTCCTGCAGTCCATTGCTCTCGATGAATTGTTCCAGCATCGGCCGATCTGGTCCGTCGCCGAGGATCCAAAGATCGTGTTCAAAGCCCTCATCAATCATGCGTTTGTGTGCTGTAAGAAGCCGAATAAAACATTTTTGAGCCGTAAAACGTCCAGCAGACAGAACAGCAACCCTTCTTTTATCAAAACCTGAAGGAAGCGGAAGCAAGGCCTTCTCCCGAATGACTGCATCATCGATCACATTATAAATGAACTCCGAATCAAATTGATTAAGGAACAGTTCGTCAAACCTTTCCTTCACGCTTTTTGATACGCAGATAACCTTATCGAACTCCGCATACCACTTTGCTGTTCTTTCCGCAAACGCCTGCGGGTCGGATACAGCTTTCGTGAGATCGCAGTGGATCCATGCCAGTTTTTTTGCTTTTTTGTTTGTTGAGGAAGCCATGATCTTTGTGGGGCCCATCTCAAGATATGCACATTCTATATCATAGTCATCCTTAATATGCATCGGATACGCAAGTCCGAGCGCTGCCTCGGCACGATAGCGGTAGCCGTTGATCCTGTTCTTCAAAGGGTACATTGACTTATACCTGATGCCCGACACGAGATATTTGGAGGCGTCACACGGCCACACGGTCTGCACAGTGATATCGAACTTGGTCTGATCCATGTGATTAACCAGATCACGTAGTACTTTTTCAGCCCCGCCTTCGCTCAAATTCTCAATGAAAAATAGGATTTTTATCATCTCTTCATGCTTTCCTCGTACAAACTGCATATTCTTTTGGCAAATACACGCGAATCAAATCCTCCGGCTTCAACCGCATTTACGACATCAGTTTTTTCGGCTCGTTTTTTCCGTACTGCATTTTCAATTGCATCTGTCCAAACCGCTGTGCTATGTTCAATACACAGCCAATCAACCGTATCAATTCCAAAATCAACTTCATGGGAAAACGTGTCAGCACAAACGCACGGCAATCCTGAGGCCTGGGCTTCAATCAAAACAAGCGGCATGCCTTCATAAAGCGACGGCAATAAAAATGCTGAAGACTTGCGCATGAGAACATCAACGTCCTTTCGAACTCCAAGCAACAGCATCCAATTCTCAATGCCAAATTCTGCAATTCTCGCCTTAACTTCTTCCTCATACTGTCCGCCGTCATTTCCTACACACAAAATGCGAATAAGCCTTCCGCGGCGCTTTAATTCGGCGGCTATCTCAGCGGTAAACAGCTGATTTTTCACAGGGGTAAACCTTCCGACCTGTATAATGTTTATCCATCCATCATTGCAAAACTCGCCCGATTCTTGTTGGCTGAACCGATCCAAAAACCTACTTGTATCGACAGAATTGAAAACAAGGTGATAATTGGTTTGGTTCAGTATTTTTTCTCCATATAGGAAGCGACCGGCAAGAGTAGAACATGCAATAAAATCGGTAGCATTCATTTGAATCAGCTTCCGCATAATAAAATTATACAATCTGCGAACGAGACTTTTCTTTGCTTTTGGGTCATCGCCCTCCATCCAATTGTGTGCATGCACGAAGCGGTGTTTAACGCCGGATATCCGAGCTGTTAGTAGGACCAAACCGCTATGGAATAGCTCGTGTGAATGAACAATATCATACTTTCCTTCTTTTATCACACGCACAAGCGCCTTGCAATAACGAAGGAAGTGCCGCCCTTCTGTTGCGGGGATCCTTATGCAACGTCCACCCAACGATTCGATTTCATCCTGATAAAAAGGCTTATCCTTGGTCGATGTAAAATCGAATTGGAATCTGGTTTTATCCGACTGTCTCAATAAATGCATTAACTGGTTTTCAATGCCTCCGACAGTCATTGATCCTGTTAGAATCAACACTTTGATTTTGTCTGGTGCACAATCCATGATGAAACCTTCTATTCTTCTATTGCTAGTTTAGCTATATTCTCAACAGTTAAAACTTGACACTTCTTCTTGCTTTGGGCAGTTCTTAAGAAATCGCACAGCTTAGCAAACCGTTTTTTACTCCAACTCGAATTGTCATCGGGCAATTCTTCAATGCTATGAAACATCAAGACAAGATCGGAATGCTTAAACATAGCATATTTAACAAGGCAAATCACTTGATGTGCAGTGATTCCTGCAAGAATCGGCACTCTGGGAATTGCAACTTCCCCTTTTGATGATAATAATGTATCTCCATAAGCAAAAGTGTAAAGAAGCCCTGATAGGATTACTCTTGATATCTTTCTTGCAAGCACCCTTTAAAGATGTAAGTTTCTATACCGTGGACCAACTGCAATATACGACAATCCATTGTAATAGATGCAGGACTCGTTTTCGTTTGATTTCAGCTTTTCGATTGAAAAACCAGACCCCGGACTCGAAAACCCGAATCGGTAATCCTCAGGCAAAGACAGCCACCCGATCATCTTATTCCTGCTTGTAATAATGTCTTCGTCCGAGTTCAAGTGCTTATCTCCATGGAGTCCGATTTCAACCAAAGGCTCAGAAAATAACTGTTGAATATTGGTTATTGTCATAGCATGCTTTGAAGTCGGAAGAAGATTTTCTTCACATGTTCCGTCTACAAAGCCTGTAGTTATATAAACAGTTGAAGGAAAGTCATCTTCGACTAGAATATCTAATATAGCCCGATAGTTATCTATTCGTCCGTCATCAAACGAAATGGCAACTGCCGCTTTCCTTTTCTTTAGTTCTTTTACTTTTTTCCTTTTCATATGTCTTTCCAGCATCTTTCTTCATATGGGAAATCATCATCGCCTCAATAATCCAAGTCAATCTCAATCGCACAGGTAAAGCTACCATAGTACAATAGGGAGATTGGGGATGCCTCATCTTCTTTGTTGATTTTCTTGCGCAAAAGCATCAAACGCTTTTGACGGACAACCCAACCTATGTGTTTCTGTATAACACCTGCTCTCTTTGATCGGCCTTCAAGTAAAGAATGGACGCGTGGTAGCCACAAGGCTTGGACCTGCAATGTAATCACTTTGCCGCTACGCGCTCCGCGCCGCCCATATTAAGGGCCCCAGGGATGATAAGGATTTTTATCATATCGTTTTCCAAACTGTGTCTACACAGTCTGAGCTTTCCGTCTTATTCGCCAGCATTCCGTATCAGTTTTTTGGCTATTACATCGATCATTGGCGTTATGCACAAGCGAACCGGGAGCGAGATCATCGTGCAATAGCGTGTTTTGGGATACCTCATGTGTTTTCCATTTATATTTTTGCAAAGCTTGAGCAGGCTTTTTTGCCGTGTGGACCAGTTCAGATGATCCTGAATCATCAGCTTGGCATCATGATAAATGCTTCTGCACTTTCCAAAATCGATTGCTTCTCGATAGCGGTTTTTTTCATCTTCTGGAATCGTTGCTTCTTCAAGTTTGCTATCGAGATATGAATCCGCTATATCGAATTGCTTCAGCAGATCCTTATGTCTCTTTCGTGAGAGGGAGTTTTCATTCTGTGTGTTTATTATGTATACAATGTTTTCACAAGCGGCATAGCTTTGAACGTGGAACGAATACACTATGTTAAACGCTCTGTCTTCCGCTACGGAAACGCCTTCCGGAAACTTTATGTTATGTTCTTTCAGAATATCACTACGGTAGACTTTTGCACACGGACCATTGATCGTTTTTTTGCAGATTGCATTGATGATTTGCGGGACTACTTCCTCCCTGGAGTGAAGGCTCAAATAACTATGGATGATGTTTTGCTTCTTCTGTCCGTTATCAAAGCATCCGGAAAGCTGGATCCAATCAGCATGTTCTTTTTCAACGGTTTCATCTACTACCGAAAAGAAATCCTGAGTTACATGATCATCACTGTCTACAAATAGAACGTATTCTCCACGAGCCAAATCTAATCCTGTATTGCGTGCTGCAGAAACTCCACCGTTCTTTTGTGATAAGCAGATGACATTATCGTTGTTCCTGGCATACTCTTCACAGATCGAACCGCTGTTATCCTGCGAACCATCGTTTACAAGTATGATTTCCGCATCTTCAAAATTCTGCGCAAGCAAACTATCAACGCAGCGGCGCAGCGTCTTTTCGGCATTAAATATCGGGATTATAACAGAGTATCGCATGTTTATTCTAATACGGTAAATCCAAATGGTTGTCAGGAAGTAACTGCGTTATGCAGCCGCGCCGTCTTACGTTTTCAATGTCGCTTTCAGCATTCGTAGCGTTCTTTCTATCCCGCCTCTTATATCATGTTGTGCTTTCCACCTCAGGCTTTGCAGCTTTGAGCTGTCCATTACAGCAACAGTGGCAGTCGAAAACCCTTGACGCTCGATCACATCCGGTAAATCGAATACTACCTTGGTTCCACATTCTTCAGCAATAAGCTGTGCAAGCTCGAGTAAAGTAATATCCGATTCTGCATCGGAAATGTTGTAGGCTTCCCCGCACTTTCCTTTAAGCAGGCAATAAAGAATGCCGCTGACTGCATCGGCAACGTAACTGTAAGAAAAGAACTGTTTGCCGTCGCTTTTGAGTACGATGTCTTCTCCTGCAATGCCTTTGTGTAGGAACTGCGACAGGGCTTTAGTATCTGTAGGAAGCAAAGTCGGTCCATACGTTCTGGAAAGGCGCGATATCACAATATCCAAGCCTTTTTGTTTGATGTAAGCCTGGCATAACGCTTCTCCCGCTCGCTTGCTTTCCGGATACCCGGCTCTAAGCGTATTGCAATTGATGTACCCGCAATAGTCCTCTGTAAATGATGCTGCATCGCCTCGGTTTTCCCCATAAACCTCTACGGAAGAGGCGAACAAGAACCTTCGCGTGTTGTGCGCTGCAGCATACTCAAGAAGCTGATATGTCCCCAATACATTTGCCGTCACAGTTCCGATCGGATCGGTCGCATAGGCTCTAGGATGAGTGTTGCTTGCAAGATGCAGTATATAATCGACCGTTTCTTCAATGCAGTCGATGTTCTTTGTGATATCGCACGCGCGAAACGTAAAGAGCGGGTGATCCCAGTATTGAGTGAATCGAACTTTTGCTTTTTGTTCGTTTCTGCCCAGCGCTACTATCCTGCAGTTAAGCTCATATTCTCTGTTTAAAAGCATTATCAAATCAATACAAAACGTTCCGATCATGCCTGTCGATCCGGAGATAAGCACCGACTTATCACGCAAACTGTCCCAGTCCAGATCTTGTCCGATTACATTTTGCAGATCCTCGATATATTCTTTGCATTCAAGAAGCATCATATCTGTCACTTTATCCATTCATCTTTGCTCATCTTGAGATGGGCCTTAAACATCTCCAAATCATCAACTGTTGTAAGCTTGATGTTTTTATCCGATCCGGCAGAGAAATACAGCCTTTCTCCTAGCTCTACCATCATCGTGTTTGTATAAGAGGATCCATAAATGCCTATTCCTTCGCGAAAAGCCTTTTCATATGCCCAACAAAGCTTCCCAAAACGATATGCCTGCGGAGTCGAGACGCGGCGCAGCGTTTCACGAGGAATATAGCTGGTTGTGGTCGCCTCGTTCTGGGGATCGACAACAAAAATCTGCTCGTTGTAAGGAAGCGAAGTGACTCCGTTTCCGTAAAGACGGCATTTTTCAATTACATCGGAAAGAACAGCGTCATCGATAAGCGGTCTGATGCCATCATGAATTATGATGACGTCGTCTTCCGAACAAATCCCTTCAAGGTTCTTAACACCATTGCGTATTGACTCCTGGCCGGTAGCACCGCCGCTTACGATCCACTTCAGTTTTGTTATTTGAAGCTGCTTTGCGTATGCCCATACAACGTCGTGCCAACCGTCGATGCAGACAACCTCAATGGCGTCTATTTCCGGGTGCCTTTGGAATCCTTCCAGTGTGTACATCAATACCGGCTTGTCAAATACATTCAGGAATTGCTTCGGGATGTCCTGCCCCATCCTTTTCCCTGATCCGCCGGCTACTATTATCGCAACAGTCATTTTAAAAATCTCCAATCAAGTTCGTTATAATTCTTCCCAAAATCAACAATGATCGGGTGATGTCTCCAGATTCTTTCATCATCTGGAGGAAGCTGCATATAATCGCCGTATCTAAGCTTCAAAACATCATCATAACAGCGGAAAACAGAATATGTTCTGTCCTGGAAAGGTACTCGAACAAGGTTTTCGAATAAATCTTGAGGGTAATACCTGACCAAGCTGGTCGGATCATTCGGGAACACGATCTGTGCATTTGTATCGCTGTTCCATCGCCTGCTGCGTTGCCCCAGATAATTGCTTACTCTTCTGTGAAATCGTTTGGGAACACTTCTCAGCAGAATCTTTTCCGCAGCTCCGCGTATTCCTTTGGCAGAGCTTGTATATCCGCGGTTATAAAGGAGGTTTAACGCGAATTCTGCATATTGAATCTTCCTCCTTATGCCCTTTGGAGCAACGCGGTCGCCCGGAAAGATATCTATAAAAATACCTATGTGATAGCTGCATTCACGCTCTGACTCAAACTGTAGAAAAGTCGTGTGATCCTTCCTCACTTTTGCGAAATTGTTGACGTAGTCGTCATACATGGTCTCATCCTGAATAATGAAACCATCTTTCGCCTTTTCATTCCAAATTGTGCGAAGTTGTTCATAGTCCTCGCGTGGCATCATGATATCAATATCGTCATCCCACGGGATAAAGCCCTGATGACGGATCGCGCCGAGCAACGTTCCGTAAGCCAGGGAATACTTTAGGCCGTTTTCAGTGCAGACACGATCCACCTCGTCCAGTATTTCCAGTTCGACTTTCCAAATGTCTTCGAGTTTTACGTTTTGATCCATTTCTACTTGTTTATCCTTTAAAAGCTAACAACTTCTCTATCTCTTTTGAAACAAAACCTACGGTATAGTTTTGCGCTTTTTTACAACCTTCTTCTCCCATTTTTCCCCGCCGTCCGGGATCCTTGAAGAGCGAAAGGATCGCATCGCCGAAGCCATCCGAATTGTCCGGATCGAGCAACGAACCAGTTGATCCTTCCTCGATCAGTTCATCATGTCCGCGATTGTGCGAAGCGACGACCTGCTTTTTGCAGAGCATTGCTTCAATTATGTTGAGGGGCATGCCCTCGCGACAGCTGCATGATACGACGAGGTCAACGGCTGGAGTTACCTGTTCGAGATCCGTGCGGTAGCCCAGGAAGCGAACGATTTCCTGCAGGCCAAGCGATGCGGCAAGTTCGCGGAGCTCCTGTTCCTTAGGACCGTTGCCGGCGAGGAGTACCTTGAGGTTCGGTATTCTGTCCTTGAGCATGGCCGCGGCGCGGATCAGCGTGCTCTGATTCTTGTTTTCGTTCAGCTCGCCGGTGCAGAGGATCACAAAGTCATCCTTCGAAAGGCCTTCGGCTTTGCGCATAGCCAGTTGCTCTTCCGGGGTTGCAGGGTGATACCGTTGTTCGTCAACGCCTACTCCGTGGATATGCGCAACCTTTGTTCGTTTGGCAAAACGCTCAAGCGCGAGTGCATAATCCTCCTTATTCACCGTGATGAGCAGATCGCAGTACTTGGCCATGTACTTCTCGATCGGGTAGTAGACGAGCCATCCGGACTTTGGCGACCCTTTGTAAAAGTGGAAGCCATGGGCCATGTAGATGACCTTCGTGCCCTCTTTGCGTGTCTTCTTTGCAGCCAGCCTTGTGACGATGCCTCCCATCGGGGTATTGCAGAGTATTACGTCATAATGCTCTTTCGAAAGCAGTTCTTTCAGCTGCTTATAGGCTTTGAGATTGTTCGGGCTCTTCGGCGAGCGGTCGAAAGGCGTCTCGATAAACCTGTCGCAGTATTTGAGCTGCAGCCCGTTCTTGACCGCCAGATTATCGTGTGCGGCAACATGGACCTCCCAGCCCTGTTCCTGCAGCATTTTCATATGCGGCAGGTGGAACTGGCAGATGTGGGAGAGAACGGTTGCGGTGTAAAGGATCTTCATGATTAATTCCTTTGAACTTTAATAAGAGCCTAATATCCGAGAGCACCGCCATTACCAGGGCAGGAGATTGTTGATCATATAGTATGCTCTCTCCAGCATTTCTCTCTGCTTCGTTTCATTCCCGTTGACGACATGAATCCCGAGTCGTTCGATACGCGCATCCATATGATCCATCATATCCTTCTGAAGCTGATCGGAAATCCTTTTTCCCAAAGGCGTACGCAGCATCATATCAAGAAGCGCTCGATTGTTATAAGGAACGGTTATCTCGTTTGTAAGCATGTGCTCCCCGGTCAATGCGAGTCCGCCCCATCCGCCGAACACGATTTCCCAAACAAAGAACTCCGTCCAAGGGTATCCCGTAATTTCGATAGCCTTCTGCAATCCTGTATTCTCCAGATAATCCTTGAATCTCCTGTCTGTAGCGACTGCGTTTGCTCGGTCGAAAGCAAAGAGCTTATACATCGAAGTCAGCATCCGGGGCCTAATCTTCTTCGGGAAAGACTTTTTGCCGTATCTCTTATATCGGCTTGCCCTTGCCACTTCCGCTACCCAGGACTTTACCTCGACATCAAAATCTATACGAGATCTCAGCTCTATCCGCTTGCAGATATCATTCGTATTAGCCTTCCCCAGATACGCGTAGTGCCGTTCAAGGAGTTCCGACACTTCCTCAAATTCGGTATGATGGGCGGGATCGGTATCTATCCGATAGATTTTATGCTCCAATCCCAAAGCTTTGCAGATACTCTGCGCAGCAAGGGCGTCCGTTTCTTCGCGAGGCAGGGAAATATAGCTGAAATAGGAAAACCTGTCCTGAACGCCTGCAGCACAAGCCAATGACGTTTTGCTGTCGGTTCCTCCGGTAAGGGAGATTGCCGGAGCGATCCACTTCTCCGCGATCAGCTTCAGGTTGTTATTCATTATCGTGCAGATATTGTTCACATGCGCCGGATAAGCTTCATTGTTCACAGTTCCATACTGCTTGCGCGGGTAGAACCTATGGATGCTTGCTTTGTCCGTTACGTGAACCTCCGTATTGGGAATGATCCGTTTAATCTCTGAATATGGAGTCAGATCCCCCGGAAGATACCAGCCGTACCAATGGAACAGCTTCGACTTTTTCAGCTTGGTTACATAAGGATCTTCTTTCAGGTCGTAGATGTCAGCGATCATCTGACTGTATGCGCTGAAAACTTGCATGTTATTGATCAGTGCATAATTAGCACCAAGCATCCCCGCGCAATCACATGTTGCGGTTATACCGTTATCGTCGATCACCGCAAAAAAGAATACTCCGGTTACTTGGTCATAACGATCCCTATATTCATTTGATCCGTATTCCAACGATGCAAGGTCCGCAAGAATCTCGTTTTCATCGGATATCATGTTAAACGGATCATATGCATGGCCGACAAGTAGCAAGCTGCGTTCTGAAGTACTATAGGTATAATACTTCTGCTTTGGATAAACAAACAAAGAATACCCCCGGATTGTGTCATACTGCCACTTCACCAATTCTGGGAGTCGCTGAATTGCGAGCTGTCCATCGTTGGTGAGGAGATAACCGTATGTATATAAGCTGTCATTCCAAGCAGTCATTTTATCCTTCCAGCAAATCAATAAACAGTTTCCTGTGGCCTCTGTTATAAAGTGTTTGTTCCATATAGAACTCTGCGTCCCAGTTTCCCTCGATCATAACCGGACCTTCGATTGTCAGCGCAATATCCCATGATGTATATCGGAGCTGAGGAGTAACCAGCGAAGCTTCTATGGCTAGTTTTTTTACCTCATTCCAACTTGGAATTACCAATCCTGTTATCTGTTTACCTGTAACGGGATGGCATGTGTATTTTTTGAAATGCTTGTCCATAGCAGGAGTCTCTATCCTGCCGGTTTCAATGCTAATTCCCGCCGCCATACCCCCGGAATGCACATTGTCAACTGTAGTATTGTTTCCAAAGCGAATAATCGCCGTCACGATCACCGGGCCGTTTTTTGTTTGCAACACAGTGGCTTTTACCGTATTCAGTGATTCAGGATAGACAGCCTTGATGTCTTCACAGTTTTCAAGCAAAGGTTCGGCAACAAATTCATCAGTTAACGCTTCCCATGCTCTCTTTATGCTCTCTGGCGATGAAGCATCTATAGCTCTTGCTGATTCGCCTCCCCAACCTACTTTCTTTTTGATGAATATCTTGTTGTACCTATTACAAAAATCGACAAAGCTTTCAAATCCTGCTTCTTTTTCAACCTGCTCTCTGTGTAAAAAACGCCCATAGTATTTAGGGGCAATGCTTTTGTCTCCTATGCGATTCCTGAACTCCGGAGGATTATATCTGTCGAAGAATCTAAACATATGTCTTCTGGTCATGTACAGTTTTTTCTCTTTGCACGTTTTTTGCCAGAACTTATAACCAAAGTACTCTGAAAAACTTGTACCCCAAACCAAATATGATATTATTGCGCCTAATGAAGCAATGCTCTCTGATCTAGGAACGCTCTCTCCGGCTTTCTTCATGTCAGAATAATACTGCTGATTCTTTTTAATTAGACTGATTGAATTCATTCCTACACCTTAACTCTGTCTTACAAAGCATCTGTCTAAGAAACAAATCCACTTTTGAAAAGCAATAGATTTCCTTTGCTGGATTTGAGATATAACTCTGATTTAGCATGCGTTCTATCTGATTTCATTCATCTATCGCATTTCCAAAAGTGTTGGTGATCCATAATTATCCTATTCAGCCTTGCCACATTCCCTTCCCCCACAAAGCTGTTATGCGGGGTAATGATCAGATTCGGAGCGTCCCACAGAGGGGAATCCGGCTGGGGAGGTTCGTTTTCAAAGACGTCGAGCACCGCGCCGGCAAGGCAGTCTTCCTTCAGGAGGTCGGTCAGGGCTGCTTCGTCGACCACCTTGCCGCGGGATATGTTTACGACGATCGCATCGTGAGGCAGGAGACCTAGGCGCCTTTTGTTGAAAAGATGGACCGTTTCGGCGGTCAGCGGTACCGTGAGGATCATTACGTCGGTCGAAGGCAGGACCTCGTCCAGCTTTTCAAACGGGAGCATGCGGTCGAACGCTTCGTCCTTTCTCGGCATGATGTCGATGCCCGTAATACCGCACCCGAATGCCCGAAAGCGTTTTGCGCACTCGGTCCCGACACTGCCGCAGCCAATCACAGTGACTTCTTTCCCATACAGTTCCCGAAGGCCCCTGTGCTTTTCCCACACATGCGCCCGTTGGTTGTCATGGAAAAAGCGCGCTTGCTTGTATAGCTGCAGCACTCCCGAGACGGCGAATTCGGCCATGGGTATGCTGTAAACGCCCCTTGCATTGCGGATCTCGATGCCGTGGGCGCGCACATACTCCATGTCCACTCTGTCGAACCCGGCGCTGGTAAGCTGGATGAACCTCAGGTTCGGAAACATCGTGATGGGGTGGTGCAGGAAGAGCCCGTTGCATATAACGCCCTCGACCCATTCCGGTGCGCAGGGAAGCTCGTCCTTCTCCATCTGCAGGAACATGACGGAATGCCCCATCGCTTCGATCTGACTGATATGCGCTTTTGCGTTCGGCCATGCGCCGGTTATAAGCAGATTCATCCTTCAGATCCTTTGCAAATGTTATCCACGAGGCGGATGAGCTCTTTTTCGTTCTCATAGAAGAAGCTGCTGTGCTTTTCGCATTGCCGCTCCAGGTCGCGTATCTCGCGTACGCCGCGGATAAACGTGGCGTTGATCATGCCGATATGATGCAGTTTCGCTACATCGCAGAAGCTTCTTGAGAGTATGACGCAGCCCGAGCCGAGCCTGTAGTGTTCCTTAATGATGTATTCGGACGGCAGCAAGCCTTTTCCTATGGATGCGATGCCCCCGAAGCCAAAGGGTATGCCTCTTTTACGGAGCCTGAAGCAAAGCTGCTCGACCGTGCCGTCCGCTAAGAGCTCGAACATGAACTTGCGTCCATAGCCGATGGCCAGATCGTTCAATCCGATATGGATCTCGTCTATCCCGGGGAGAGCAAGTATCTCATCGAGGTTTTCCACCGCTTCGGGCGTCTCGAGCAGAAGCATTGTTTTGGCCCTGCCGTTCACTATCCCGAGGAACCGGCTGACTTCCCCGGCCGTCCTGAAATACGGCAGCATCACGATATCGGCTCCCGCTTCGATAACGGCGTTGATCTCGTCTTCCGAGGAGAAATAGTCGGGCAGCGCGTCGTGGATGGGATTGACGCGGACGAGCACCTGCGCGCTGGCGACCGCGTTCCTGACGGCTCTTACGTCGTCCACCGTGTGGTGGCACTTCACCGTATCCAGTCCCTTTTGCCTCGCATCCTTGCCGATGAACTCCATATCGACGAAAATGCGGTCCACGCCTGCGGATTCCGCTATCTGCGCGATATCCGGACGGTTGGTTATGTACATGAGCTTCAGCATATCTGCCTCCTCGGCTCGGCCGTCAGACCGCTTGGTCCGTCTTATCGTCGGTCACGGTCGCACCCTTGTTCTCATTGCCTGCATTGGTGAAGACCTTGCCGATCGTAACGAAAAGGATCCTGATATCCAGCGGGAATGATACGTGATCAACATACCAGATGTTGAGCTCGATTCGCTTGTGCCACTCGACGTCCTTGCGCCCGTGGACCTGGGCCCAGCCGGTGATGCCGGGACGGACCTCGAACATTCTGAGCTGCCTTGGGGAATAATCTGATACCGGCCAAGGATGGTATGTCAGCGGCGGACGCGGTCCGATCAGAGACATATCCCCCTTTAGGATGTTTACAAGCTGAGGCAGCTCGTCGATTGAAGTCTTTCTGAGGAGCTTGCCGATGCCCGTCATGCGGGGATCGCTGTTGTCGCTGTAAACGCCCATGCCGGAATGCTCGCTGTTTACGCGCATGGTGCGGAACTTATAGATAGTGAACTCCTTCGCGCCTCTGCCAAGCCTTCTCTGCCTGAAGATGGCCGGGCCTTCACTGGTCAGCTTGACGAGTATTGCCGCGATCAGTATCACCGGGGACAGGATGATGAGCGCGATCAGCGCGATCAGGATATCCAGAGTGCGCTTAACAACGCGGTTATAGATCCCCTGTGCCGCGCTGTTTCCCTGGCCTTCGAGTTTTCGCTTACCCATTAGGCTTTCCTCTGACTTTCACCGCTGCTGTAGCCGGTTCCTTTGCATCTTTGTTCAACCGGCAGCTTATTTGCTGTCGGAATGCTTTTTCCTGGATCGGCTGCGTTTCTTATCGGACGATGAGCTGTCGCTCGATCCGTAACCGCCGTAGCCTCCATAGCCGCCATAGCTGCCGTAATGCCCGTAGCCGCCGTATCGTCCGTAACCGTAGCCGTATCCGTAGCGGCCGTAATGCCCATAATAGCCGTACTTGCCGTACGAACCGTAGTATCCGTACCTGCCGGTGTGTGAACCGCCGCCGTTGAGGATGCAGCCCGCGATCTTCGCTCCGCCGGCGTTGAGTTCCTCGATGCCGTCAACGATATTCCGTCTGCGTGCGTAGTCGCACATGACAACGTAGGCTATCGTATCCACATGCTTGACCAGCATCATCGCGTCTACCAGCACCGCGGAAGGCGGCGTATCGAGCACGATAACATCGGCGAGCTCCCTCATTTCGGTCAAAAGCTTGCCCATCCTGTCAGTGCTGAGCACCTCTATAGAACGGGTCTCCTTGTCTGCGCCTGGCAGCAGACTCAGCCCTGCGGTTATCTTGGGATCGGAGATCTCAACGAGCGCATCGTCGAGGCTTGAAGTGCCGTCAAGCACGGATCGAAGACCGGGATAGCTTCCTTCGAGATTGAACAGCCGGCCGACCGACGGGTTTCTTAGGTCGCAGTCCACAAGGATCACGCGTTTGCCCTTAAGCGCCATGGAGATAGCGATATTGGCCGCGACCGTCGATTTGCCCTCGCCCGCGACGGAGCTGGTCACCATCAGTACCTTGTTTTCGCCGAGCGCGCGCTCGATTCGCGTCCTGATAAGACGCATCGACTCGACGTAGGCCGAACGGTTCGTATCATAGAGGATGTTTATCTCGCGCTTCGTCTCCTCATTGCGGTGCTTTTTGCTGAAGCAGGCGGGGAGCGTTCCGAGGCAATTGACGTTAACCGCCGAGCGGAGCTCGTCCTCGTTGCGTATCGTCCTTGTGACCGCCGCCCTGATGAAGACTATGGCGAGTCCCAACGCAAGACCGACGAGCGCGCCATTGCGAACGGAACCGTGGATGACAGTCGTTTTGCCCGTGTCCGACGGAATGCCGCCGTCATCTATCATGGTGATCTCGGTTTGGCCGATAACGTACTGCGCGACCTCAGGATAATTCTTAAGAGCGGAGCGAAGGATATTGTATGCTACCTCCGCATCGTTTGCCGACGCCTTTATAGTCAGAAGATTCGTACCGCTGATATTGCTTGTCCAGATGCTGCCCGGCACACTTTTCATATGAAGATCGGATGCAATTATATCCGACAGCGCGCCGCTGGTAAGAATATAAGGGAAGATCTTCGCCATCTGTTCTGCGGTGTTGCGGCTTGCATATGACCCGCCGTTTAGGACCCTTACCGCAACGGTGGCTTCGGCGATATAGACAGGTGTGTAGCTGCGGGAGCTTCTTAAATACATGACAGCGCCGCCGAGGACTGTAAGGGCAAGCACAATATACCACATACGTTTGAAGCTGTGCCAATAATCCCTTACAAGGGCCATTATATCGATCTTTTTCAGTTCCTGAGTGGTATTGCTTTCCGCTTCGCTCATATCGGCACCTCACTCATTGTCCGAGGGCTTGTTTGAGCTCTCGCCGTAATGCCCGTAGTAACCATAGGTCCCGTAGTTACCGTAGTGACCGTAGTTTCCGTAATTACCGTAACGACCGTAGCGACCATATCTTCCGTAGCGGCCGTAGCGGCTGTAGTTGCCGTAGCGGCCGTAGCCGCCCTGACCGACCACCGACCTGCGCTGGAACGGCAGGGTCCTCAGCTGGTTCAGGATGCAGCCGGCAAACTTTGCCCGGCAGTCGTGCAGCGAATCTATGGCGTCGTTGATGTCCTGCGCATAGACCATGTCGTAACTGACAACGAGTATGCTCATATCGGCGCGGTCGGCAAGGACCTCCGCGTCGGCCATCAGCGACATGGGCGGCGTATCTATGATTATGTAATCGAACGCTTTTCTCGATACCTCGAGCAGCTCGCTCATTATCTCGTTCGAAACAATATCGGTCGAATTCTGATAGTTTTTATAATTGAGCAGCAGGTAGATGCCGCGCTTCTCGTCGTAGCGCATGGTCTGCTTCATCGTGCTCTCGCCCATCAGCAGTCCCGCGAGGCTCGTCGGCGGTATCTCCTCGTCCTTCTCAAGGAAAAGGGTATGCAGCGTCGGGCGGCGCATATCGCCGTCGATCAGCAGCACGTCGTTCGACTGCTGCGCGAGCGAAAGCGCAAGGTTCGCCGAAACAGTGGACTTGCCCTCGTGCTCCTGAACGCTGGTTACCACTATAACCTTAGCTCCTTGCTTCTGTGCAAGGGCGGAAACCATAGCCGAGATCTTCTTGTTTCTTTCCACGAACTCGAAGCTTGCCGAAAGCTCGGTGACCAGAAGCTTTTTCTTTTTCCGTTTGAACAGGGAGCGGAGCTTCATCCTGCGGTCGTAGTACAGCGCGCCGAGGGGTTTTGTTTCAAGCTTTTCTTCAATATCCTTTTCGCTTTTGATCGTGTCCTTTCGATAGGACAGGAACATGAATAGCAGGCAGAGAGCGCCGAATGAAAGCACAAAAGCATACTTGGTCTGTCTTCTTGCGGATATGACTTTATCCGGTCTGGTCGGGACGTTCGGTTCCTGAAGGACCTCCATGACCATATCCGTAGATACGTAGCCGGCAAGCTCCCTGAAATTTTTCATTATGGAATGGGTTATTCGATATGTATTCAGCGGTGCGTCCGAGGTCACCTTCATAGTCATCAGGTTCGTGCCCTTGATGACGCTTGCGGACATCGTCGCATCGAACGAGCTGATGCCCAGGTCCTTGCAGACCTTCTTTTTCATAAGGCTGCTGTTGAGGATATTCGAAAAGCTTTTGGCCATGGTCGAGGCCGCGGTAAGGTTGCTGTATACGTAGTTGCTGGAGGTTTTTGACGTCACGACAAAGGTTGCCGAGGACGAATATTTGTTTACATTTTTCGTTTTAACATAGATATTGACGACCAGCGCGACAGCTATCGCTCCGAGCAGGATCACCCAGCTGTTCCTGAGCAGGTCTCTGAGTATGCTGTAAACGTCTATGCGCTCTATCAGCGTTTCGGGATTTGTATTGGTTTTTGCGTTCGTTTCCATACTGTTATCCCTCCACGATCACATAGAGCGTCGCGCTGCCCAGCCATTCTGTATGCTCTCGGGTAAGCTGATAAACGACCTTATATATGCCGGGCGTATTGAGGTCGAGCGAGCCTGTGTAAAAGCTGATATCCTGGGCGGTGAAATCCGTTTCGCTGAAGGACTGTTTGACCCCTGCTGTCCAGATACCGTCGATCAGCGCGCTGAAATTTATATTTTTACCCACTTTGGTATAGATAATATAGTCGGAAAGCGAAGGCGAGGGCTTATTGTAAGTCGTATAATCCTCCATGCTGACGACCATATCGATCACCGCGCTGTCGCCGAAGGAATTCGTTACCTGCATATTCATTTTCTGCTGGATAACGGTATCGCTGACGGCGTTCGTCTGACCGAAATTGATTTTGATCTGTCTCGTGATATCGCCGTCGATGCAGTCCTCGGCGGATACGTGCTCAAGGTAATCATAACTCGACGCACCCGAGGAAAAGCGCATGGGAGCGGTCATTCTGAAATGAGGAGCAGTATAATCCGTAAACCTCACGGTCCGCGTTTTGGTGCCGACGTTGTTGCTGCTGTCGAACGCGGCGTAGTTTACGTGTATCGTTCCCGGCTCGATGAATTTGCTCTTTGAGGCGACGACCAAAGAATCGGTGATGTCTCCGTCGACGTTGTCCGTCGCACGCATGCCGGCGAGCAGGTCCTCATCCGTTGCGGCAACGCTTACCTCGAGTTCATCCGATTCGGCGGTTATGACCGGAGCGGTCGTATCCGAAGTGATTTTATCATATATATAGGAAGCGGAAAAGAAGGTTGCAACAGCGATAAAGAATATCAGTATTGCTATTCGAAGTCTTCCCATCCAATTCTCCTCCCTTTCAGATCATGTAATCAGGCTGCACCGATCGGCAGCGTATTCGTCCATTAGTATATCGGTATCGGCTCGAGTCCGAGAAGCCGCTTGCCCTCGAGTATCCTTGAGGGGTTCTCCGACAGCAGCAGCATCGCGTACTGCTCCCCGAAGTTGTCTGTCAGGTACTCTTTTATCCCGCCCATGAACGTCGTCCGCCGGATGACGCCGTGCGCGTCGCTCGCAACGCAGGCCGCCAGGCCGTGATCTACGAGGAGCTCGGCGATCTCCTGCGTTTCACGGCCGAATTTGCCGAGCAGGCTCGCTTTGTTGAGCTGAAGGCCGTAGCCCGAAATACACCAGTTGAAAGCAAGCTGCGGATCCTCCTGTATGCAGCGATAGCGTTCCGGATGCGCTATGATCGGGCAAAAGCCCATTGATGCGCAGCGCCTCAGTATCTCGCTGCAGTAATCGGGCTCCTCTTCGAAATCGAACTCCGTAAGGAAATAGTTCGTGCCGTTGAGCGTCCACACCCGGCCGTCCCGAAGCAGCTGAGGCAGGTCGTCCGTAGCGAAGATCTCCATGCCCTTCATTATTTTGATCGGGATCCCGGCTTTCTCCGCCTCGCTTTCAAGCTGATCGAACAGCATATCGAGTTTTTCCGACGCGTAATTGCCGAACTCGTCGGGTATATTGCAGTGCGGTGTGGCGACTATCGTCTTCACTCCGCTCCGCGCGGACGTCAGCAGCATTTCGACCGAAGTCTCCATGCTGTCCGACCCGTCGTCGATGCCCGGAAGGATGTGGGAGTGGATATCTATCATCTCAACGTTCAGAACTCCATTGCCTCGATGCTCGACTGCGCTTCATCGAGTTCGGTGACGCTCCTGTCCTTCACACGGTAGACGCGGCTGCAGAGATTCAGCACGGTCGGTCGGTGCGTCGTAACGATGCAGGTCTTGTTCGGCTTGCTGGTAACGATGTTGCGCAGGACCTGGCGTTCGGTCGTTACGTCGAGCGCGGAGGTCGCTTCGTCGAGCAGCAGGACCGGTGCGTCGCGCAGTATCGCCCTTGCGATCGCAAGGCGCTGCGCCTGCCCCTCGGAGAAGCCGCGGCCCCTCTCGCCCACCTTGCTGTTTATGCCGTCCGGCAGAGCGGAAACGAAATCATATGCGCACGCTATCTTCAGCGCTTCGATTATCTCCTCGTCGGTCGCATCCTCGCGGACCAGGCGCATGTTCTCGGCCACCGTTCCCGAGAGGATCGTATTCCCCTGCGGAACGTAGGAGAAGAACGCTCTGCTGTCGGCATTCATTTCGACCTCGGTGCCGTCGGATGCTCTGAGGAAGGCCGTGCCCTTGTCCGGCAGGATGAGGCCGAGCATGAGGCGGATCATCGTGGTCTTGCCCTCGCCCGAGGGTCCGATCAGCGCCACGATCTCGCCCGGAGCGGCTTTAAAGCTCGAGCCGGTGATGACCTCCTTGCCTTCAACGTAGGCGAAGTCGACGCCTTCCATTCTGACCTCGAAGCCGTCTTCCGCAAGCGCTTTCAGCTCCTCGCTCTCCGGGATATGCCGTTCTCTCGGAAGGTCGATCAGCTCCCTGATACGGTGAGCGGAGACCGAGCTCGTCAGGAACTGCGGCACTATGCCGACGACGCTGTTGAACGCGCTTGAAAGCCGGACCCTTTGCTCGAGGAAGAGCGTCATCGTGCCGTAGCTTATCGCGTGGGTCCACAGCAGGAACAGGCAGTAGCCGAACGCCGCATACTGAACGATCATCCCGAGCACGGACATGAATATGTTCGTCTTGATCGTGAACATATTGTATTCCAGGCTGATCTCCTTGAGCTTCTGCTGCCATTCACGCAGCTTCCGCCCGCAGGTCTTCATGATGCCGAAGGACTTGATGGTATCGAAGTTATAGAAGGTCTCCACCTCGAACGCCATCATCTCGCTGCCCTTTTCCTTGACCTTCTTGGCGTATTCCCTCTGCTTGCTGATGAAGTACTTGCTCATCAGCAGCATGACGGGCGCCGAAGCGAACGCGATCAGGGACATGATCTTATCGTAATGCCATATCAGTATGAACGTTACGATGAAGTTATAGACGGCTATTATAATAGAAGGAAGCCAGCTTATCGCGTTCTTGCTGACGGTCTGCACGTCGCTGTTGAAGCGGTTGAGCAGGTCGCCGCTCGAATAGCCGCTTATCGCCTTCCAGTCCACGTCGATTATCCTGTCGAAGATATCGGCCTGGATATCGTTGTTGATATGGATGCCGATCTTCGCGGAGAGCCTGCTGATAAGGCTCGAGAAGACCAGGCTGAAAACCGCGCTCGAAAGTATTATCACTATCAGTATGCTGAGCTTGCTCGTCTGGTAGCCGGTGATGATGTCGATCATGTACTTGCCGGCGACGCTGCCGACAAGCCCGAGCGTGGTGCTAAGTATCCCGAGTACCGTGTAAAACACCACCGCCCACCTATGGCGCCTGGTATAGGTAAAGATCCAGCGCCAGTCCTCAACTATTTCGCCGAAGTTGCCGTCACGCCATTTTTTCGACAGCGTGCTCAGCGAATTGAAAAGAATGCGGTTTTCCCCTATCTTCCTCATTATACCTAATTATACAACAAGAGCATCCCGATTGCAACATATAGTTCCGCTTTGTAAGCTTTCCTTTTTTTATATATTGAAAAACCAAAAATATTTTATTTTCAATTAGTTGAAATGCGTTGACACAAGCCACAACATGTTGTATAATGAGTATTAATTGGAATATTATGCGCGCAGGATATGTAAACAGCGTATAATTAACTAAGAAACCAATACTTTTCACACATTCAAAAGGAGGAAAGTAAGTTGAAAAAGCGTTTTGCGAAGATCCTTTCACTCGCGCTGGCTCTGATCATGGTCCTCTCCGTGCTGCCCACCGCTGCGCTCGCGCAGACCTCCGGCACCCGCAGGGCTTCCGTGCTCACCGACTGGGCCGACTGGATCATCGGCTGGATCATCCCCAGGCCGAAGCCCCGTCCCACCTATCCGGCGCAGACCCTGTCCTTTGAAGGGCGGGGCGGCACCCTCGTGTCCGTTGACGCGCCTGCCGGCGCTCTCCCGGCGAACACCTCGCTCGAGATCAACGACACGATCAACGCGACCGTACTTCAGGATGCGTACGACAGGCTGGCTGACGAGCGCGGCACCGTTCTCAAGGCTGTCGACATCAGCTTCCTGAACAGCACCGGCAATGAGGTCGAGCCCCGTCAGGCCGTGACCGTCACTCTTTCGAGCGACGTTATCGCCGAGCTTGACGAGTTCACCCTCGTGCACTTCGACTGCTCTGCCGATGAGCTCGGCAACAGCAACGTCCATATGGAAGTCATCGAGGATTGCTACGTATCCGGCAGCACCGTCACCTTCGAGGCGACGGACTTCTCCGTATACGCGGTTATCGGGGATCCTGGCGCTTCCCATGACGATGCTCGTCTCACAGTAAATTTCCGTAAGCTGGAGAACAACAACGGCTCAATCGTGAACAGCATCGTTACAACAGTCTACGTCAAGAATACCGATGTGTATCTCGGTGATGGCGAGCGCGTTGATACCGTTCAGTACATTGAAGACATCGTTTTCGATCCCGGCGTCGGCGGTACTCTCGGCAAGGGTCTCCTCTTTGGCGGTTGGTCCATCGATGATCCTGAGGCAAATCCTTCCGGCAGCAATTACGGCGCGGCGTATGACCCCAACACCAAGGCCTACACCATTCCCGGTATCTGCGAGTACATCGGCGGGAAGGCCGGAACCTTCAAAGAGGGCGATGTGCTTGATATCTATGCTCTTATCTATAAGGTTTACGATATCACCTACGAGGACCAAAACGGCATCACGCTCTCGTCCGATATCGCCTTGATGTCGCTTTCCGCTTCCGTGGCGGATTTCACCATCAAGGAATCCTACAGGCCTAACGACCAGGTAACCAACTTTGAAGGCTGGCAGGTCAAGGAGGGCAGCGGCTACATCTCCGACGCCAGCGCGGCACTGCCCTATCCCATGGGCACAAGCATGAAGCTCAGCGGCGACGTTGTCTTCTCCACCGTGCTCGCCCCCGGCCATTGGCTCGTGTTCGAGGAGAACGGCTACGGCGCAACCTACAATGCGCCTATCTTCATCAAGTCCGACGAAGTCTCCCGCAAGCCCAGACCCGACAGCGAGATGGTCCGCCCCGGTTACACCTTCGGCGGCTGGTACACCGACGAAGCCTGCACCGACGGCAATGAATACACTTTCGGGCAGGCTCTTGACGACCGTCTTGTGCTCTACGCAAAGTGGACTATGGCAGCGACGGCCGACTACACCGTCATCATCTGGAAGCAGAATATCGACCGCGACGGATATGACTATGTTGAATCCATTCCGATGAACGGAACCACTGCCACCGCCATCAGTCCTATTACTCCTAGCGGCGAACACGGTGTGAGCGTAAACAACAGGACTATCACGTACGACGGTTTCACTCGCTGGAGTTATGATACCAGTAAGAAGATCGATCCTGCCGGCGGTACGGTTTTCAATGTTTACTTCAACCGCAGGACGTATACTTTACTCTTCCAGGATTACACGTATACTCGCAATAACAATGGCACTTATGTCTACTGGCCCGGCGGGTATTTAAGAGTTGTAAGCGGCAACTGGTGGAATACTACGGTTAATTACTATTATTATCCCGAGGGGTATTACAGCAGCAGCAACAACAACGATACCAACGAAGGCGATTACGGTGTAGGCCCCAGCCCTGTTAGCGGTGTAAACAATAATTCTACAGTCACTTATTATACTGCGAAGAATGACAATTCTGCTGCGACCTATACTGCACACAGGTATAGTCGAAGCAATAACAGAACTACTGTTTATAGCATTGAGGGATACTACGAGCAGGCTATCATCAGTCATTTCCCGATCGAAGGCACGAACGGTATAACATATGACGACGGTCAGCGTTGGGATCCTGTAGGAAGTTCGACTTTCACCAGAGTTATTCTTTCGATGGAGCTGATGCCGGCGGAGAATGTTACATTCTATATGAATCCCGGTACCAAGAGGCCTCTGAAGACCATGAATTACTACGTTGAGGCCCTGCCCGGCACAACGGAGAACACGGTCACCTATGGCGGAAAGACTTTCACGCTTTATAAAACCGTTGTTGCTCGTTATAACATGGTTACCGAGGCAGAGGACTTTATCGAGATCAAGGGTTATTCGCATTTTGCTGCAAATCCTGCCTTCAATGATAACGGCGTAGCTCTCAACGACAGCTCCACCGACCAGTCCATTAACCTTTATTACTCAAGGAATGTCTATAATATCATTTACCTTGACGGCGACTATTTCAACAGGTATGGCTCCATGTCCGACGGCAGGCCCAGTGATCAGGGTCAGTTCAAGGTGGATCCCAATATCTATTTCAATGCCGATATCAGCGCATACGGTAAGGGCGGCGCCTCCGAATACAAGCCCACTACCACGGGGTTTGTGTTTGACGGCTGGTACGTTGATAAGCAGTGCACAACCGAGGCGCAATTTGAGAAAATGCCCGCCGGCGACAAGACGGTCTATGCAAAGTGGAGGCTGATCGAATACCGCGTGTTCCTTAAGCCCAACGCTCTTGTAAACGGAGTTCGTGACAGCTCGCTTGACTGGGGCGATGACGATCAGGCCACCAACTTCCGTATCGATTACAACGGCAAGGTCTCCCTTCCCACCGGTCATAGGTTCGCATACGAATTCGGCGGCTGGTTTACAGATGAATCGCTCGACCATATGTTTGACGACTCCACGAAGCTGACCGATGCGACCGTTCCCGCCGAACCCGTCTATGATAAGTCCGTTGACTTTACCGACGGCGATGGCGATCCCACCATTGATATGGACCCGTGGGGCCTTATCCCCGACGGTGTTACTCCGATCAACAAGGACGTCGACCGTTATTGGATCACCCGCAAGCTCAACCTCTATGCCCGCTGGAGCAAGCTGATCCCCGGCGCGAGCGGTGTAGGTATCCTCTACAATGCAAACGGCGGCAGCAACGCTCCCTCGGATTCCCGCCTTTACAAGGACAATATCAAGGCAATCGCACAGGCAGCTTCCACTCCCAATAATACTGAAACTCAGAAGTTCATGTACTGGGTGATGCAGAAGTGGGATGGTGAGAAGTATGTTGACGCATACAAGGATGAGGTTGAAGAGGGCGCGGCACATGAGCTTATGATCATCTATCCCGGTGAGCGCTTCACGGTCAAGCTCGATCTGGCCAAGCAGGAACCCCGTCTTGATGAAAACGATGTTCAGATGACCGATCCCATTACCGGCGACCCGCTTTGGATCTACACAGTCGAGCTCAAAGCGGTATACGGCGAAGTTGACACGCCTACCCCCACCCATATCTGGTGGTTTGCGAACAATGAGACCGATCAGGTCCAGAAGGATAACGATCTCCAGATCAACGAAGCCATCCTCATCCCCACTCCCGAAACCTTCGATTTCGGCGCTAAGGACGGTACGACCGGTCTTGTGTATGAGAATCACATCTTCCTCGGCTGGGCAAAGGTTACTGCACTCTCCGATAATCCTACCGATGACGAGATCGCTGCTCGTCAGAGCCAGATCGACGCTCTTGATGAAACCAAGCTCTTCCTCAGGTGGATCCCGGATGATCAGCTTGAGGCAGGCGGCAAGTACCAGGCTAAGTATCCTGTTGATTCGAACAACTGGGTCGATGTTACTGAGGTCGCTGCAAATGAGATCATGCCTTATGATGATATGATCGCGGTTTGGGGCTCTGTGTTCTATATTTATCACTCCGGTGATAAGTCTGTTGAGAAGGTCGTCTTTACCAAGGCTAACAGTGAATTTGATCTCGCAGCCAGGACCACTGAAGGCTTCCTGTATGGCGGTTATTACACCGACTATGCCGGAATTGCCTCAACGTTCAGCGCTGAAACAGCAATTGAGTGGGAAGCTTTCGATCCTACTAAGATTGCCGATGGTTTCTACTTCCAGAACAAAAAGGTCGTTGACGGCGAAGAAGTCAAGTATTTTGACGAAGCGTCCGGTGTCGCTGCTTATGACGGCAATACGGCCGGTGTTTGGAATTGGGCAGATGCAATCAAGGATGTAAAGGGTACCAAGGCTGCACCCAAGGCCGGCGATACCTATTACATCAAGGAAGTCCCCGCTTCCAAGTATCTGCAGCCCTATCTGCACTATACCTATGATCTCGGTTCCGGTTACATCTCCAAGATCTGGATCATTTCCGCGATCGACGATGGCAACTACAATCAGGCCGGTTTCGTGGTCATTGACAGCAGCAACAGAGCGAGTGTCTGCAATAACCTTTACATTAAGAGTGCTGAAGGCAATTACACCATCACGCTTAATGCGCAGACTGTCTTCTCCGGCAGAGGCGTGCAGCGCGGCTATCTTACCTACAAGGCCTATACCCCTGCATCCAACCTCACGGATAAAACAATCCTGAACTACTGGTTAACTCCTGATGGCGTGCTTGTAACCGGAACAACGAACCGCAAGGTTCTCACTCCGACTCATATCGACAGTATCGGTGTAACGGATACCCCCTGCACATCGACGCTCGATAGGTACCAGCCTGCCAATTGACGGCAGTTGAACATTAGAAAGAGGTAAAACAAATGGCTAAAACATATTTTACTTTCCCTAAGATTCTCTTTGGTGGTTTAGGTGATATCGGCGATGCTACCGAACCTGCTCAGACCGGTCAGGGTACCACTGACCCCTATCCCTGCAGCTTTGCTGACTGGCAGCATCTGTTTGGAACGGATCTCAACAACGATGGCAACATCGATGAAGATGATTACTTGATTTGGTGGAACAATCAGAACTATACCAATGATGATTGGTCGAGGGTAAACCCCGGTTCAACGTTTCCGCCGTCCACCCCTCCCAACGAACCGTAACAACAAGAAAGCGGGGGCTTTGTCCCCCGCTTTTCCTAAGAAAAAAGCATGCAACGCAACATGATCTTCCGCGTAAAGTATGCGGGACACGAACTCAGATATCTGTTTCATTATGATGAAACGAGGTACAATTTCAGAGATTATGCTTATTTTTGTCGTGATGACGAATACGATATCTGTGCATCAAATGAGGTCATAGAACCTGTGCGAAGAATACTCCCCGCAGATGCGTCTGAAGGCTACATCGAGTACAGGGCAATGATTTCTATAACCGCACGGGAGCTGCTGCGATTCGGGGCTTGCATCTTTCATTCCGTTGCGTTCGTGTACAGGGGCCGGGCATGGCTGCTGACGGCGCCGAGCGGGGTCGGGAAGACGACGCAGTTTCTGAACTGGCAGAGGCAGCATCCCGGCGAGATCGAGATGATCTGCGGGGATATGCCCGTGCTCGCGCCCGAAGCGGACGGGCGGATACACGTCTATTCAACGAGCTGGTGCGGCAAGGAGAACATGGGCAATAAGGAGCTGACCGCGCCGCTTGCGGGCATCGTTTTGCTTGAGCAGGGCTCGGAGAATCAACTCTCTCCCCTGCCTCCCGCCGACTGCGTGATGCCGTTTTTCAGGCAGTTCGTGGTACTTCCGGAGACCGAGGAGCAATGCCTTGCATTGACCGGTTTGATGAGCAAGGTGCTTGAAAGCGTGCCCGTGTGGAAGCTCGTCAATCTCGGCGACGCCGCTTCAACCGAAATGCTTCGTGATGCGTTTAATACTATGATGGATGGACCGATCGGAGGCGCAAATGACCCGCTATAAAACACGCCCGGGCGTGGTACTGACGGCGATCTGCGGCAAGCAGATCCTTGTGGCCACGAAGACCGCGCGCGAATCCTGCCCCTACGTGACCGAGATCAACGAGACCTCCGCTTTCCTTTGGGAGCGGCTTCGAGGCGGCGCGGATATCGATGCGCTGATGGACGCCGTGAATCGGGAATACGAGGTCGAGGATCCCGCGCTTGCGCGAAATGCCGTCCTCTCGTTCATCGGTCAGATGCTCGAGCTGAATTATCTCGAACAGACAGAACAAGAATAACAGGAGCATTCTATGAAAAGAAATGGTTTCAAAGCAGTATTTGTGGTCGCGGTTTGCTTTGTGATGATCCTTTCGATGATCGCTTTGCAGGCATGCCGCAAACAGCCGTCGTCCGGCGATAACACAGCCGAACCCGCTGCCGACAATGGCACGCCGATACCTGCGGTCGATATCACGCCCGATCCCGAAGTCACGGATGAAGTGCCCGACACCGCTGTGCCCGATGTGACTCCCGACCCGACTATCGAGCTGACAGAGGATCCCAACGCGACTGACGACGGTCCGCATCTGATCGACAACGGTGATGATATCGTTATTGAGATCCCGTCCGGTCAGGGGTCCGGTGGCCTTTGATGCTGGTTTCGGATAAAAGCGCAAATATTTTGCTCAATGCCCTGAGATGCTCTCTTCGAGGCATTGAGTTTGGTTTTGATGAGCCGATCGACGCCGCAGAATGGTATCGCCTCTTTCATATTGCCGAGGAGCACCGCGTACTGCCGCTGTTTACGGACGCTGTGTACGACAGCAAGGCGCTGAAGGAGTATCCCAAGCTTCAGAAGCGCTTTATCGATGCCGCGACCGCCGAGACGATTACCCAGGCGCGGCGCACCGGCGAATTCCTGGAGTTTTTTCGCGATCTGCTGTCGCGCGGGCTCAGGCCCGTCGTTCAGAAGGGCATTATTTGCCGAAGCATCTACCCCGTTCCCGATCAGCGCGGCTCGGTCGATGAGGATCTGCTGATAGAACCGGATGATTTTCGGAAATATGCCGACGCGATGGCCGAGCTCGGGCTGAAGCGGATTGATATCAACACCGATCAGACGATGGAATCGGCTTATAAGGACGATTCCCGCGGGCTTTACATAGAGCTGCACTGCTCGGCCTTCTCCGAGGATTCGGAGGCTTACGGCGACTGCAACGCACCCTTCAACGGCGCGCTCGAACGCGCTGTCAGCATCGAATACATGGGTACGGAGCTCTTAACGCTTTCGCCGAGTGATCATCTGCTGTATCTGATCCTGCATGCCTACAAGCATTTTCTGCACGGCGGATTCGGCATAAGGCAGGTCATGGACATCTGTCTGTTTGCGCAGCGGTATGCGGACGAGATCGGGTTTGACGGCGTGCTCGGATGGCTTTTAAAACTGAAGCTCGAGCGCTTCTCCGCGGCGATTTTCCGGATCGGCGAGAAGCATTTCGAGATCCCGATGCCCGAGGCTTTCGCGAAGTTCGATGACGACGAATGCCCGCTGCTGAACGATATCCTGACCGGAGGGCTGTACGGCGTTGCCGACGTTAACCGTATGCACTCGGTCACGCTGACGCTCGACGCAGCCGCCGCATCGAAGCACGGCCAGCACAGGAGCGTGCTCGGCTCCGTTTTCAGGCCCGCAAAGGAGCTTGCCGGCCGGTATCCGTACCTGCGCCGCCGCCCGTGGCTGCTGCCCGTTGCATGGGTGCAGAGGGTGCACGGCTATCTGGTGAAGCGAAAGAAACAGAGCAGCGTCGATCCCGCGGAATCTATCCGCATCGGCAAGGAGAGGATCGGACTGATGCGGCAATACGGGATCATCGACAGAGAGTAACACTAAAGCATCCGCAGCTGCGGATGCTTTTCAGTTTGGAAAAGGATGTTCCTTTTCTTATTCTTATGCTTTTCACCAGGTCTGCTGCCTGAGCTGCGCCATATCCTGCTGCGCGGTCGCGATCTCCTGCTGCTGAGCGGGCTTGGTCTTGTAGAGATTGCGCTGCTTCATCTGCTCGAAGATCGCAAACTGATCCTCCGAGCATTCGCTCATGCAGTCGATAAGCAGGCTGCGAAGCTGCATGCAGCCGCTTTCGGTGCAGTTTTCGGCATACTGCTTGACAGCAGCCCTTTCGCTGTGGAGCATATCGGTCAGAAGCTCCTGTTCGTTCATGGATGAATTTTGCATCATTAGTGTTCCTCCTTATTTCCCGGAATCGAGATAGCCCTTAAGAGCATCGAAGTGCCTGCGATGATGCTCCGCCGCGTTTGAGGCAAGGCTCCGAAGCTGCGGGTCGTTGAAATAGCTTGCGTATACATGGCATTTCTTGTACAGCAGCGCTTCGGAATGCATCTCATCCTGCAGGATCGAAAGATCCTTTGTGTCCATGCTGCAGTTGGTTCCCATGCCTGCAGCCGTCTCCGTGTTCCAGTTCATCCTGCCCGCATAACCGGAATTGTTCGTTCCGCTTCGCCGCTCCGCGCCTGAGACTCGATTCCCCGAGGTTTCGCTGCCCGAGCCGCAGCAGGAGTTGTTTGAACGGAAGAACGGATCGGCATAGCTTGAATCATTGCCTTTGTTCGTGTTCTGCATAATAATGCCCTCCGTGATGAGTTGTTGCAGTTTGCTTTGACTGCAAGCCTATTGTGCTCATTCAAGAAGGGCATTATTCTGTTAAAATCTGGAAATCGGGCCGTCAGGCGTGCGCGCCCTGCATTACGGGGACCTGGGGCAGCACGATGCGCGGCTTAGGCTGCTCGGTGAGCGCGTTCTTGAGCACGTCGTCCGCATCGCTGACCATGATGATATTGAGTGCGGAGAGGATGTCCTCGGGCACCTCGCGAAGGTCCTTGCGGTTCTTCTCGGGCAGCAGCACGGTCTTGATGCCGGCCCGCACCGCGGCGAGGAGCTTTTCGCGCAGACCTCCGATCGGAAGCACGCGGCCGCGGAGCGTGATCTCGCCGGTCATCGCAAGGCCAGCACGGACCGGAATGCCGGTAAGAGCGCTCGCTACAGCAGTCAGGATGGAGATGCCGGCGGATGGGCCGTCCTTGGGCACGGCACCCTCGGGCACGTGGATATGCAGGTCGGTCGTCCCGAAGAAATCAGGAGCGAGCCCGAGCTTGTCCGCACGCTCGCGGATGCAGGTGATGGCGGCTTTGGCGCTCTCCTGCATGACGTCTCCGAGCTGGCCGGTAAGCTGGAGCTGGCCCTTGCCGGGAAGTGCGGCGACCTCGATCTGCATCGTCTCGCCGCCGACGCTGGTCCACGCAAGGCCGTTCACGACGCCGACCTCGGGCGCTTCGTCGGCACGCTCGAAGCTGTACTGCGGCGCGCCGAGGTACTCCTCGATGCGCTTTTTGTTGACGACGATGCGCTTCTTGCCCTTGGCGATATCCACCGCGGCCTTGCGGCAGACGGTCGCCAGGGTGCGCTCGAGGCTGCGTACGCCGGCCTCGCGGGTGTAGTCGTTGATGATGGTCTCGATCGACTCGCGCGAGATCGAAAGCATGCTCTTCTTGAGGCCGTTCTTCTCCATCTGCCTGGGCAGAAGATGCCTTGCGGCGATCTCGACCTTTTCATTGGCGAGATAGCTCGGCACCTCGATGAGCTCCATGCGGTCGAGCAGCGGGCGCGGGATAGCCGCGGCGTTGTTCGCCGTGGTGATGAAGAGCACCTTGGAGAGATCGTAGGGCAGCTCGAGGAAGTGGTCGCGGAAAGCGAAGTTCTGCGCGCTGTCGAGCACCTCGAGCATCGCTGCGGAGGGATCGCCGTGGATATCCGAGGCGAGCTTGTCGATCTCGTCGAAGAGCAGCACGGGGTTGACGGTGCCGGCTTGCTTGATCGCGCTTATGACGCGGCCGGGCATTGCGCCGATATAGGTCCTGCGGTGGCCGCGGATCTCTGCCTCGTCGCGAATACCGCCGAGGCTCATGCGCACGAATTTGCGGCCGAGCGCCCTTGCGATGGAAGCCGATACGGAGGTCTTGCCGACGCCCGGAGGGCCCACGAAGCAGATTATCTGCCCGTTTACCTTGCCGGTCAGCCTCGCGACCGCGATGTATTCGATGATCCTGTCCTTGACCTTGTCAAGGCCGTAGTGATCCTCATCGAGGATCCTGCGGGCATTCTCGATATCGAGATTGTCCTCGCTCATCTGCGTATAGGGGAGGTCGAGCAATGTCTCGATATAGGTGCGCATCGGCGGCGCTTCGTGCGAGCCCGCGGGCAGGGAGGCATAATGCGTGATCTCTTTATCGAGCTTCTCGCGGACGTTCTCGGGGTACTCCCCCGCCTCGAGCCTGCGGCGGAACTCCTCGGCCGCGGACTGCTCGTCCGCACCGAGCTCCTTCTGCGCGGCCTTGATCTCCTCGCGCAGGATGTATTCGCGCTGGTTCTTGTCCAGCGCTTCACGCACGCTCTCCTCGATGCGCTTCTTGATCTCGCGGACCTCGCAGTTCTTCGCGATCAGTCGGATGAGCTCCGTGCAGCGGTCGATGTAGTTATCGCATTCAAGCACCTTCTGCCTGTCCTCGGGGACCATGAGCATCAGGTTGGCGATACGGTAGGCGTAGCCGATGTCTCCGGCATTCCTTGAGATCATCTCGAGCATCGAGGTGAGCTTTCCGTCCTCGGTAAGCGCAAGGAAGCGCTTGCACTGCTCGTCGATGCTGCGGCGCAGCGAGGCGGCCTTTGCAGCCTCGGGCACACTTTCCTTCTGAGTGCAGAGTACGTCCGCAAGCAGGTATTCGCCCAGGACGATGTTGCCGGTGAGCATGATGCTCTCGATCTCGGCACGGGCGATGGCTTCAATAAAGACCTGAAGCACGTCGCCTTCCTTCGCTTCGGTCTTCTTGACCTTGCAGAGGCAGCCGACGCGGCAGAGATCGTTTTCATTGACCTCGATCTTCTGAGGATCCTTTTGAGCGACGAGCAGCACGTAGCCGTTGGTGATCTTGGCCGATTTGATGGCCGCGATGCTCTTCGGGCGGCCGACGTCAAAGCTCATTGCGGATTCGGGAAATACAACAAGGCCCCTGAGCGGTACGACGGGAACCATGGAAAAGCGCTCTTTTTCAGTCATCTCGTTAATATCCATAAGTACGCTCCTTTCACATGCGGACGCGATCAAGCATCCGCCTCATTCGTTGTGATTGCATTATACATAATTATTCGATTTTTCTCAACACACATTTTATGGTTTTTTTAGTACAGATTGTGACAAAAACTGAATGGAGAATGCCGATATGCTAAGGATGCCGTAAATGCTGTTAAGATGGGACGTCAATCAAGGTCGTCGGGACCGAATACCCTGAAGTATTCCTTAAGCTCCTCCTTCTCGCTCGATTCGGTATCGTTCCCGCAGGGTATAGCGTCGACGGCTTGAGAAAGCGCGCCGTTGGTAAACCGGCAATCAAAAAGCACTGCTTCGAGTTTTCCGACGAGCCCGGTATCAAGGCAGTCCGAATAGATCTTCGCTTCCCTGATCCTGCCGTCGCGGAGTCTGAAAAAGAACTGCATCTCGCCGAACGAAAAACGGTGCTCGAGACTGATATCGAAAACCGGGGTCTTGCCGAAGGTCCATTCCCATGAGGCGATCCTTTCGGCTCGCTTTTCAACGTCTTCAAGCGCTTCGCGGCCGAGCACGAGCTCGCCAGCTTCCCCATATTCCCGGATGAACGCATCTTTCACCGCGTTTTTGACGGCTTCGACGCCGATACCTTCTTTGAGCTCGCTGAGATCGCAGACCCTTGCGCGGACGCTCTCGATGCCCTTTGAGCGCATCTTGGCCTTGGATACGTTCAGGTACCCCGAAAGCTTTGTCAGATCCGCGTCGACGAGCAGCGTGCCGTGATGCGCTCTGTTGCCCTTGCTCAGGGCAAAAGCGTTGCCGGAGAACTTTTTGCCTCCGACGAGGATATCGTTTCTGCCGGACAGCTCGCATTCAAGCCCGAACGAAGCGACCGCGTTCATGATGACGCGCATCTGCCTGTCGAGATCATAGCGCTTCTCGGGCATGATGAACGAGAAATTGAGGTTTCCGGCGTCGTGATACACCGCGCCGCCGCCCGTGTGCCTGCGGACGAGCTGAACGCCGTCACGCCGCATATTGGCAAGATCGCACTCACGCCACGCGTTCTGGTGGCGCCCTATTATCACCGCGTTGTCATTTACAAAGAAATAAAGTATAATATCCCCGCTCTTTACGTTATCGAGGAACCAACCGTCGAGCGCAAGATTTAAATATGCATTGCCGGTATTCGAGCTATAAATGAGATTTGCCATCGAGTTTCCTCACCTTGGATCCCGTCGGACCATAATTATACACGAGTCGGCGGATTTTGCAATACGAAAACAGGTACCGATGAAAATATATAATATTATCGTTTTACGGGAGGTGAGTCGCGATCGTATGCCCCGATCGTTTTTGATTTAGGAAGAAATGATTATATGGCTTTCGGGCAGGACCTGCCGCGCGTTTTACCGCGCGGCAGGCAATGTTTGATCGTCAGTCTGCAGATCTTCCGCAGCACTTCTTATACTTCTTACCACTTCCGCAGGGGCAGGGATCGTTCGGGCCGACCTTCGGCGCGGCGACGAACTGCTTGGACAGCCGCCACTGCTTCGTGATCTCCCTGCGCTTCTCCGCCGGAAGGACTCCGTTCCACTCATCAAGGCCATAGAGCCAATCGGCCTTTGCCTCGTGCATGTTGAAATAGAGCTTCTCAAAATCGATATCGAGCTTTACTTCGGTATCGGCCTCGACGTGCTCGACGTCGACCGGGGTCTTGAGGCTGGTGTTGATGCCGTCGAGGAAGCCCGCGAATACCGCGTTCTCCATACCGAAGGACGCCGCAAGCTCCTCCGCCTTACCCTGAGGTACCGCCTCGGGAGCGGCGAGGATCTTCTTATACGCTTCGGTCTCTTCGGCAAAATACCTGTTGAAGAAGGCCCTTACGGCCGCTTCACCGTGCTTCTCGTCGTTGGTTTGATCAAGCCACTGATCGTACAGACTCATTTTATCTCTCCGTTTGTCGTTCAGGCAAGAAGCTGCTCAAGCTTCTCGCGGATCTTCTTGATGAAGCCCTCGGTGGTGCAGACGGTCTTGTTGTCCATATCGGCCAGCAGCGCGAGGTCCTTGGTCATGAAGCCGCTTGCGATGGTCTCAAGCGAAGCCTTCTCGAGCATATCGGCGAAGTGCACGAGCTCGGGGAGCTCGTCGAGCTCGCCCCTCTTGCGCAGAGCGCCGCTCCATGCGAAGATGGTCGCCATGGAGTTGGTGGAGGTGGACTCACCGGCCATATGCTTGTAGTAATGCTTGGTGACGGTGCCGTGCGCGGCCTCGTACTCGTAGTTGCCCTCGGGCGAAACGAGCACGCTGGTCATCATGGCAAGGCTGCCGAACGCGGTGGCGACCATGTCGCTCATAACGTCGCCGTCGTAGTTCTTGAGCGCCCAGATGAAGCCGCCGTTGGAGCGGATGACGCGGGCGACGGCGTCGTCAATGAGGGTGTAGAAGTAGGTGATGCCGAGCTCCTCGAACTTCGCCTTATACTTCTCGTCGTAGATCCTCTGGAAGATATCCTTGAAGGTGTGGTCGTACTTCTTGGAGATGGTGTCCTTGGTGGAGAACCAGAGATCCTGCTTGGTGGAGATGGCATACTGGAAGCAGGCGTTCGCAAAGCTCTCGATCGAATCATCCTTGTTGTAGGTGCCCATCAGCACGCCGGGGCACTTGAAATCGAAGACGGTCTCGTCATAAAGCACTTCGCCGTTCTCGGAGGTGAACTTGATCTCCGCCTTGCCGGGGCCGGGTACGCGGAATTCGGAGCACTTGTAGATATCGCCGTAGGCATGACGGGCGATGGTGATGGGCTTCTTCCAGCTGCGGACGGAGGGCTTGAGGCAATCCATCGTGATGGGAGCGCGGAAAACGGTGCCGTCGAGGATGGCGCGGATGGTGCCGTTGGGGCTCTTGTACATCCTGTGGAGCTTGTATTCCTCAACGCGCTGCGCGTTCGGGGTGATGGTCGCGCACTTGACGCCGACGCCGTACTTCTTGCAGGCTTCCGCCGCTTCGACGGTGATTCTATCGTCGGTCTCATCCCTCTTGACCAGGCCGAGATCGTAGTATTCGGTCTTAAGATCTACAAAGGGCAGGATCAGCTCATCCTTGAGCATCTTCCAGATGATGCGGGTCATTTCATCGCCGTCCATCTCAACGAGAGGGGTCTTCATTTGAATCTTCTGCATTTGTGGTTTTCCTCCAAAGAATTATAGTTTCTTAACCGTGAATTTGGCGCATAGACAGGATCCATACGCCAAATGATTTCGATTATTGCCGTTCATACGCGCAGGGGCTTTGAGAACGGTTTGGGTTGGAACAGGCTTACTCGGCCTGCTCGGGAAGCTCGCTGGTGCAGTGCGGGCAGCGGGTAGCATCGTCCGCAACGGGCTGCTTGCAGAAGGGGCAGAGCCTGGGAGCGGGGGCTTCTTCCTCCTCCTTCTTGCCGAGGTCCTTGAGCTTGTTGATGCCCTTGACAACGAAGAAGAGGACGAGAGCGATAAGGATGAAATTGATGATGATGCCGATGAACTTGCCGTAGGTCAGGATGTTCGCACCAGCTTCGGTAGCCTGCTCGACGCTCATGCCTTCGACGAAAGCATCGGAACCCTTGAGCAGGATGTACTTTTCGTTAAGGCCGTTGGTCTTGAAGAGCAGACCGATAAGGGGCATGAAGATATCGTTTACGAGGGACGATACGATCGCACCGAACGCGCTGCCGATGATGACGCCGATGGCCATATCCATGACGTTGCCCTTCAATGCGAACTTTTTAAATTCTTTCCACATAGGACGCCTCCTGTTAATTTTTGGGGTACTATAAATATACTTCATTTTGGCAGAAATTTCAATAGGCAAAATCGATTATCGGGCCGTTTTGCGCCGAAAAAACGCTTCTTTGCAAGACGACAAGTGCCGAAGCTTTGCCTTGCCATTTTCACCGTTTGAGGGTATAATGTATTTGTGAAGATTTATGCCGATGAGACCGGGGATCTCCCTTCATCGGCCGACAAGAAATAAGATCGGTGTTTATGATATGACTTCCGCTAACGATTCAGGATCCATGACCAGGCAGGAAAAGCTGCTCTCCCTTATCGCGGCCGTGGAGAAGCCCACGCGCTATATAGGCGGCGAGCTGAATATGCGCGTCAAAAACGATGAAGGTCTGTTCCGGTTCGCCCTCGCCTTCCCCGATACCTATGAGATCGGCATGAGCCATCTCGGTTCGAGGATCATCTACAACGTGCTCAACAAGCGCGATGATACCTATTGCGAACGCGTCTACGCCCCCTGGGTGGATATGGAGGCGCAGCTCCGTTCAAGCGGCGAAAAGCTGTTTTCCCTTGAGACCCAGCGCCCGCTCGACGAGTTCGATATCATAGGCTTCTCGCTGCTCTACGAGATGTGCTACACGAACATCCTTATGATGCTCGATCTCTCGGGCATACCTCTGCTCTCAAGCGAGCGCGGCGAGGATCAGCCGCTTATTTGCGCTGGCGGTCCCTGCGTCTGCAACCCGGAGCCCGTGGCGGACATCATCGACGTCTTTTTCTTCGGCGACGGCGAGGAGCTCGTCAACGACTTTATGGACGTCTACGCCTCCTGTAGGCAGCGCGGCCTTTCAAAGCGCGCGACCCTCATCGAGCTGAGCCGGATCGAGGGCGTCTACGTGCCCGCGTTCTATCGCCCCGAATATGAGGACGGCCGGTTCAGAAGGCTCGTTAAGCTCGAGCCCGATGCGCCGGATAGGATCAAGCGCCGTATAGTGCGCGATCTTGACAGGGCCGAGTTCACCGGCGATCTTGTGGTGCCCTATCAGAGCATTGTGCACGACCGTATCGCGCTGGAGCTCTTCCGCGGCTGCACGCGCGGCTGCCGGTTCTGCCAGGCAGGATTCATCTACCGGCCGATCCGCGAAAGGCGCATGGAGACGCTGCTCTGCTATGCCGACGAGCAGCTCCGCCGTACCGGGCACGACGAGATCTCGCTCTTCTCGCTCTCGAGCGGGGATTATACCGAGATACACGAGCTCGTGCCGACCGCGCTCGAACGCTACACGAAGGACAGGGTCTCCCTCTCCTTCCCCTCCCTGCGCATAGACTCGTTCCTCAAGGACGATCTTGAAAAGATACAGAGCGTTCGCAAGACGGGCCTGACCTTCGCCCCCGAGGCGGGCACGCAGCGCATGCGTGACGTCATAAACAAGGGCGTCACCGAGGAGGATCTTATCCGCTCCGTACGCGACGCCTTCGAATCGGGCTGGCAGAGCGTGAAGCTCTACTTCATGATAGGGCTTCCGTCCGAGACGGACGAGGATATCCTCGGCATCGCCGAGCTTGCGAGAAAAGTCAGCCGGGAGTTCTATTCCATGCCGAAGGATAAGCGCGGCAAGGGGCTGCGCTGCACCGTTTCCGCATCCACCTTCGTGCCCAAGCCCTTCACGCCCTTCCAATGGGAGCCGCAGATCACCGTGCCCGAGGTGCTCCGCCGCCAGGCGCTGCTGCGGAATGCGCTCAAGGGCATCCGCGGAGTGGAGTTCAACTGCCATTTCTCGATGACGAGTCGGCTCGAGGCCTGCTACGCGCGCGGCGACAGGAGGCTTGCCGCCGTCATGATCGGCGCATACAGGCGCGGCGCGAGGTTCGATTCCTGGGATGAGCATTTCAACAGCGAGGCCTGGGACGAGGCCTTCTGCGAGCAGGGGCTTACCGTGGAGCAGTTCGCAAACCGCACTATCGGCCTTGACGAGCCGCTGGCCTGGCAGCACATGGATGCGCTCGTGACGATGGATTATCTTAAAAAGGAGCATGAGCGCTCGGTAAAGGGCGTTGTCACGCCCGACTGCAGGGAGAGGTGCAACGGCTGCTTCGGCGCCGAGAACGCCAGATACTGCTCGATGCACTGCCCCGGAAGCAAGTTCAATAAAAAGCCGGAAGAAACGGAGGAAGGGTCATGAGGATTATAGCGGCTTTTTCAAAGCTCGGACCCGTCCGCTTCGTTTCGCATCTGGATATGCAGCGGCTCTTTCAGCGCGTGTTCCGCCGTGCGGACCTTCCCCTCGCCTATTCGCAGGGCTTCAACCCCCATCCCCTGCTTTCGTTCGCCACGGCGCTTTCGGTCGGCTATACCTCGGACGGCGAATACTTCGACGTCACGCTCTCCGAGCACGTCTCTCCTGAAGCGTTCAGAGAGCGCGTAAACGCCGTTTTGCCCGAGGGGGTACGGATAATCGACGCCGTCGACGCGGGCGAATTCAAGGCCTCTCTGACGCCTCTGATGCGCAGCGCCGATTATCGGGCGGTGCTTGCCTTTGAAGCGCCGGTCGAACGCGCCCGTCTTGCCGCAGCCGTCGGAGAACTGCTCGGCGGGCCGATCGTGGTCGACAAGAAAACCAAGGGCGGCGTCAAGCCCGTCGATATCCGCCCGATGCTTATATCGATGAAGCTGACCGATTTCGACGGCCGACGCGCCGAGTTCGACATCACGGGCAAGCTGACCGCGGAGGGCGGCCTGCCGCTCGAGCTGCTGTTCAAAGCGCTGTATTCAAAGCTTGAAACGAACGCCGTTTCGTTCGTGCACCGCAAACGCATCGAAATGGATTGGACTATGATGAAATGAGTGAACAAAACGAAATTATTTATGAATACCGGGAGGATAGCTGCCCCGCTCAGGCCGAAACGAAGCCCGTCGACAAGCACATCGCGATAGACGTCAACCCCTACCGTACGCGCGTGGTGCTGCTTGAGGACGGCCGCGCAGCGGAGGTCTATTCCGAGCATCACGATCGGGTGAGCCTCGTCGGCAACATCTTTCGCGGCGTCGTCCGTTCGATACTGCCCGGCATGTCCGCCGCGTTCGTGGATATCGGGGAGGAAAAGAACGCCTTTTTAAGCCTCAGTGACCTAAGAAAGCCCGCCGACGCGGAGGATGTTACGCCGTCGCAGCGCACGGTCCCCGCCGATCTTAAGGTCGGACGCGAGCTGATGGTCCAGATCATCAAGGATCCCTACGGCACCAAGGGCGCGCGCGTAAGCTCCGAGATATCCATCTCCGGCCATCTTATCGTGCTGTTCCCGAATGACGATATGATCGGCATCAGCAAGAACATCACCGACGACGCCGAGCGCGAGAGGCTGCGCGGCATCGTGCAGGCGCACCGCGAGAGCGGCTGCGGCGCGATAATCCGCACGGCTGCCGAAGGGCGCGATGAAGCGGATATCGTTGCGGAGCTAAATGAGCTTACCGACAAATGGCACGGCATACTGCGCACCTATCGCGGCACCGTCGGCCCGAAGTGCATCCATCATGAATTCGGGCTTGTCGAAAGGACCGTGCGCGACCTGTTCCGCCCAGACGTCTCGAAAATCACCGTCAACGACCGCGAGTGCTATGAGGAGCTGCGCGCGGTGCTGGGCGAGGTCGAACCCGGCTCCGCCGACCGCGTGGTGCTCGTTGAAAACGAACCCGACCTTTTCGACGTGCTCGGCATTGAGAAGCAGATCGATGAGGCGCTTTCGCGCAAGGTCTGGCTCAAGAGCGGCGCATACATAATAATCGATTACACCGAGGCGCTGATAAGCATCGACGTCAACTCCGGAAAGAACATCGGCAAGGTCAATCTTCAGCAGACCGCGCTCGAGACCAACTGCGAGGCGGCGAAGGAGATCGCAAGGCAGCTTCGTCTAAGGGACGTCGGCGGCATCATCATAATCGATTTCATCGATCTTGAGAGCCGCGAGGACCGCGCGGCCGTCGTGCGCACGCTGCGCGAAGCCATGAAGCGCGACAGGACCACCGCCGTGGTGCACGGCATGACCTCGCTCGGGCTCGTCGAGGTAACGCGAAAAAAGCTTCGTGAGAACCTGCCGGCGTCGCTTCAGAGCACCTGCCCCTGCTGCGGCGCGAGCGGCAAGGTGCTGTCGGATCAGACGATCGCGCTCAAGATCCGCGCCAAGCTGCTTTCGCATATCCTTCGCGACGGTATGAGCCGCGTTTCGATCACGGCCAACCCGGGCGTCATCGCGCTTATCCGCAGGCATCTTTCCGACGAATGCAGGGCACTTAAGCTGTCGCCCTCGAGCTTTACGCTGATTGAAAACAACGGCGTCGATACCGAACAGTTTTCGATCCGCTGGACTTCCGACTGAGCTTCATGGCAGAGACGAAGCAAAGAAACATATGGGGCGGCGTTTTTCAGGCGCTGCTTATCATAGTGGGAGCGGCGCTTTCGGCCGAATCCCTGCTTGCCGTCAGCATGACAGCGAAGCTTCACCTCGGCATCATAATGCCGTTCATCATCGGATTCCCGCTGTTTCTCGTCGGAGTGTTCTATAAACCCATCTGCAGACTCTCCGAAAAGTACAGGCTCGTACGGATCCTTAAATACTGCATGATCGCGGTCTACGTCGCTTTCTTTCTGCTGTTCGGCGTCACGACGGCGCTGATACTGATCAATTCAGCCGAGCCGCAGCAGAGGGATATCGACGCCGTGATCGTCCTCGGCGCGGGGATACGCGGGAACGCGCCTTCGGCGACGCTCGCGTACAGGCTCGACAAGGCCGCGGCGCTGTACCGCGAGGACCCGTCGCTCTCGATCATCGTAAGCGGCGGCCGCGGGCAGGACGAGGTCACGAGCGAGGCCTCCGTTATGCGGGCCCGGCTCATCTCGCTGGGCGTTCCCGAGAGCTCGATCATCATGGAGGACCGCTCGACCAGCACCGAGGAGAACTTCGTTTTCTCGATGGAGCTCGTCGCCTCCGATAAGGAAAGGTTCGGCAGCGAACCTAAGCTTGCCTTCGTCACCTCCCGGTTCCACGTTTTCAGGGCGGAACGTATAGCCAAAAAGCTGGGCATCGAGGCGGTCGGCTTCCCCGCAAGGGAGTATAAACCGCTGATCCTCAACAATTACCTTCGCGAATGCGCGGCCATAGTGCAGTATTTTCTGACGGGCCGGATGTAGCTTTACCGGGTTTTCCTGCGGAGCGTTTAACGATAAATTGCTTATTGTTTTACCAAATGCTCTGTGTTATAATAAAGATTGCGAGAAAAAAGCGCAGATTTGCCAGACAGGAGGCTCAATTATGCTGAACAATCACATCACCGTCCCGGCCAAGGGCAACAGGCGTATAAAGCTGACGATCTACCCCGGCCATTTTGCAACGAGCCATGCCCATGTTGATAACTATATCAGCATGACCGAGCTGCGAACGAGCAGCAACATGGCGTCCGAGACCGCCGAGGAGCTGGCAAAGGTATTCAAATACATCCAGGTCGATACGATCATCTGCCTTGAGTACACCCAGAATATCGGTGCGATGCTCGCAAAGGAGCTCACGGGCGGCAGGCGCGACGTCAACAGCGGCAACGATATCCACGTCATCACCCCCGCTATCAACTCCAACAACCAGCTGACCTTCACGAGCGACACCCAGCCCTTCGTGACCGACCGCAATGTGCTGATACTGCTTTCGACCATTTCTACCGGCCGCAGCCTCTCCAGAGCGCAGGAATGCGTCGGCTACTACGGCGGCAGGCTCGTGGGCATCGGCGCGATCTTCTCCGCCATCGAGGAGAGCGACGGTGTTCCCGTGCACTGCCTCTTCAAGCCCGAGGATCTGGGCAGCTACAACAGCTACCACAGCAACGAGTGCCCATACTGCGCCAGCGGCCGCAAGCTCGACGGCTTCATCACCACGGGCGGCTACAACGAGCTCTGATTCCAAAACAAAAACAGCGGTCCCATTTCATATGGGATCGCCTTTTTCTTTTGCCCGCGGGCATGAAACCGAACTTCCGCCCGCGGAGAAAAGTTTTTTCGCGCCAAAAGGAAAATGACAAAAAGCTTGCCTGCTTAAGAGATCCAACATTGAACGGTACGGATAACGGATAACCAAAGTGAATAACGCTAAACCTTAACTTTGGACCTTAACGACCGATCTTTGAAAAGAAGTTCTTTTGACGCGACGGAAAGGGCTTACAGATCTATCTCCATCGTCTCGGTGTTATTGAGCACGTCGAGCGCGGTCTGTACGTTTGCGAGCAGCGCCGAAACGGCCTTTAGGTCGGCCGCGGCCTGTTCAACGTCGTAATTCGCATAGCGGTAGTCGATCACGGCGCTCTGCCCGAGGGTCCTCTCCCTCGTTTTCGGGAGGACGGACGCCATCTGGGAAAGCTTGCTCTTCTTCTGAGTGAGCTGCGGGATATAGACGAGCACCTCGTCGATCGTCATATCGAAGCCCGGGACCTTGTGAGTGGTGTTGAAGACGTTGATCGCATGCTTGACCATGCGGATCTTTTTCTCAACGGTCTCAAGCGCTTCGCCGACGGCCGCGTAGTCGTAGGCAGGGCGCACGGAATCGAGCTCCTCGGTAGTGGCGGCAACGAAGGTCCTTGCCTGGGATTCGGCGTAAAGCAGATTGTCGCGCTCTTCATTGAGCTGACGGAGCAGTTTTGCGGCTTCCGCGGAAGTGTATTTCATAGTCTTTCCTTTCAGATGCTGTTGCAGCGTCGTTTTTATATTACTGTTTAATCGATGACAGCGCCTATGGAGCGCAGTTCGGTGACGGCGCGGTGAACGTCCGCCGCTATTTTTTCGCGGGGAGCGTCGTATTTATCGAAGAGCTTTTCAACGAGCTCCTCCTCGGTCGTTTCGCATTCGAGCAGGGCAAGGATCTCGCCGAAGGTATCGTTGCCCTTTGCAAGCCCGAAAAATCCGGCCGCGCCGGTGGGCACGAGGATGGACTCCCTGCCCGTGTTGTGTGCTATGAATTCCTTGCTGAGTTTCATATGCTTCCTTTCGCGGCGATCTGAGTCGGCGCCGCAGGTCCTGAGCGAGGGATGCGCTCCCCCATCACGGCAATTGTACACTTCTTTCATGCCGGTGTCAATCCCCGGCGGCATGCATGCTCTCCGTTCGTCCCGATCCGGCAGATTACTGTTGACATTTTCAACAGAATATGTTAGCATGCGTGTGTGATAGATCTACGAATGTGCATACTGTTTATAATATGCAACAATACGGACGATTATCTGTGAGGTCATTGATATGAAGAAGTTTTCCAGAACACGGTTCGGCGAGACGATCCGCTCAAGGCGCAGGGCGCTCGGGATCACGCAGACGCAGCTTTCCGAAAGGACCGGCATCAACCGCTCGGTGCTTTCGAGCATGGAAACGGGCGCGCATACGCCCAATATGGAGCAGCTCGAAACGATCGCCGACGCGCTTGAGTTCGATATCGCGGATATGTTCGTCGACCGGGAGACCGAAAAGCCGGTCATGAACAGGCGGTACAGGATAGCGGTGGCGGGAACCGGCTACGTCGGTCTTTCGCTCGCCGTGCTGCTCGCCCGGCACAATGACGTGACGGCGGTCGACATCGTCCCCGAAAAGGTCGAGAAGCTGAACCGGCACGTTTCGCCCATCCAGGATGAATACATCGAAAAATACCTCGCGGAAGCGGCTGCGGGAAAGCGCGAGCTAAGTCTAACCGCTACGACGGACGGGGCCGCCGCCTATAAAGACGCCGATTACGTCATCATCGCGGCGCCGACGAACTACGACCCTAAGCAGAACTTCTTCGACTGCTCGGCGGTCGAGGCGGTCGTCGACCTGGTGCTGAGCGCTTCCGCCGGCTGTGATAAAAAGCCCGTCATCGTCATAAAATCGACCGTTCCCGTCGGGTACACCGAGCATCTTAAGGCGCGCACGGGCGAGGCGAACATCCTTTTCAGCCCCGAGTTTCTTAGGGAATCCAAGGCGCTGTACGACAACCTCTACCCCAGCCGCATCATCGTCGGCTGCTCGGAGGCGACCCGCGATGCGGCGGAGGTTTTCGCCGGCCTGCTCCGGCAGGGAGCCATTAAGCACCCCGTAGAAACGCTGTTCATGGGCTGCACCGAGGCGGAGGCGACGAAGCTGTTTGTCAACACCTATCTTGCGCTGCGCGTATCCTACTTCAACGAGCTGGATACCTATGCCGAGATCAAGGGACTGAATACGGCTTCCATAATCAAGGGCGTCTGCCTCGATCCGCGCGTCGGGGATTATTACAACAACCCCTCCTTCGGCTACGGCGGCTACTGCCTGCCCAAGGATACCAAACAGCTGCTTGCGAATTATCGGGACGTGCCCGAGAATCTTATCCAGGCGATAGTCGAGAGCAACCGCACGAGGAAGGATTTCATCGCCGACCGAGTGCTCGAGATCGCGGGCACCTACGGCAACAGCGAGGAGTACTCCGAGCAGAAGGAGCTCTTCCAGAGACAGGTCGTGGTCGGCGTCTACAGGCTGACGATGAAATCCAATTCGGATAATTTCCGCCAGTCATCGATTCAGGGCGTTATGAAGCGCATCAAGGCCAAGGGCGCCGTTGTGGTGATCTATGAGCCTACGCTCGAGGACGGCAGCACGTTCTTCGGCAGCAAGGTCATAAACGACCTGAGGCGCTTTAAGAAGATCTGCGGCTGCATCATCGCGAACAGATACGATACCGCGCTCGACGACGTGGCCGAAAAGGTCTACACAAGAGATATCTTCAGGAGGGATTGAGATGGGCAAGACGCATATCGATCTTAACGGAAAGACCGTGCTCGTTACCGGCTCTCCCGGCTTCGTCGGCGCGAACCTGGTGCTGCGTCTGCTCGACGAGATGGAAGCCGGCACTATCGTCAGTTTTGACAATATGATCGATTATTACGATCCCGGGCTCAAGGAATACAGACTTTCGCTTATCGAAGCAAAGGCCTCCGTTTCGCCGGTCAGGCACGTCTTTATCCGCGGCTCCATCGCCGACAAATCGCTCGTAAACGAGGTGTTCCGCAAGTACCGGCCCGCAGTCGCGGTCAATCTTGCCGCGCAGGCCGGCGTCCGCTACTCGATCGAGCATCCGGACGTATACATTGAAAGCAATCTGATCGGCTTCTTCAACATCCTTGAGGCCTGCCGAAGCTTCCCGGTCGAGCATCTCGTGTACGCTTCATCAAGCTCCGTCTACGGAGGCAATAAGAAGGTGCCGTTCAGCACCGAGGATAAGGTCGACAACCCCGTTTCGCTCTATGCGGCCACAAAGAAATCGAACGAGCTGCTCGCCCACAGCTATTCCAAGCTCTATAACATCCCCTCGACCGGCCTTCGCTTCTTCACGGTGTACGGTCCCGCGGGGCGCCCGGATATGTTTTACTTCAGCGCCACGGATAAGCTCGTGGCCGGCGGAACGATCAAGATCTTCAATTACGGCAACTGCAAGCGCGATTTTACCTACGTGGACGATATCGTTGAGGGCGTACTGCGCGTGATGCGGGGCGCGCCCGAAAAACGCACGGGCGACGACGGGCTGCCCCTCCCCCCTTATGCCGTCTACAACATCGGCGGCGGGACTCCGGAAAACCTGCTCGACTTCGTCCGCACGCTGCAGGAGGAGCTCGTTTCGGCGGGCGTGCTTCCCGAGGATTATGATTTTGAGGTGCACAGGGAGCTCGTGCCGATGCAGCCGGGCGACGTGCCCGTCACCTTCGCAGACTCCTCCGCGCTCGAAAACGACTACGGTTTCCGCCCGTCGATCGGGATACGCGATGGACTGAGGCGCTTTGCCCAGTGGTATAAAGCGTATTACATGAGCTGACAGAACAGAGCCTGCCTTCAAGGCAGGCTCTCTTTTTGATTCACGTCAGGCGCTCTTTTTCTTTTTTCTGAACTTTGACAGGACCAGTTCGACGATCTCGTGCATCTCGGTGATCCGGAGCAGCTTGGTGCCCGCAAAATAGATCGCGACGCCTATGACCGCTGAAACGGCCAGCACGACAAACTTGTTCGCACGGACGAAAGTAAACAGGAGCCTTGGAACGCCGCAGGAAACGATCGAAAGGAGCAGTACCTTGCCGACGATCATCAGTATCCGCCTGACGTCGATCTGAACGTATTTCCGCGTAACGGCGAAGCGGACGAACATCATTATGATCGACAGCGACGAGGTCGTGACGGCTAAACCCGCCGCGCCCCAGAGCTTGATGAAGACGAGGTTGAGGCAGACGTTTGACACGACGCCTATGACGGTCAGGATCATGGGCGTCTTAGTGTTGCCGTGCCCGTAGAAGATGTTGTTGAGCACGCCGTTGGTAGCCGAAGAGAAGAAAGCGACGCAGTAGATCGCAAAGATCGTGGCCGTGATCGCAACGTTTTCGGCGTTGAACGAACCGCGCTCGAACGCGGCGGAGACGATCTCCGTTCTGAAAAGGATGCAGGCCGTGGTAAGCGGGATCATCAGCACGGCGAAGATGTCCACGATCTTTACCACGAGGCTGCTCAGCTCTTTGTTCTTTTCAAGCGCGATCAGCTCTATCATCTGGGGGTAGAGCGCCGTGGAGATCGCGGTGGAGATCAGTCCGCTGAAAACATGCGTGAGCTTGCCGGCGTAGTTGAGTGCGGAGATCGTGCCGGCCGGGAGCCCGGACGCCATCGCCTTGTCGATGAGGGAATTGAGCTTGGTCACGCTTTCGATGATGAGCACGTACGGAAGGCGCTTCATCATCGCGGACATCTCGGGCGACTTCATCTTGAAGTCGGGTTTATAGCGATAACCCCAGTCGACGAAGAACAGCTCCACCACGAGCCGCAGCAGGCCGCCGATTATCAGCGCCACCGCAAGGGCCTTTATGCCGAATACACGGTAAAAGAGCACCGCGGCGAGCAGCGTCGGTATATGCGAAACGACCTCTCTTATCTGGCTGCCGAAGAACTTGTTGTGGCTCTGCAGCATCGCCGCGTACACCGCCGACGCGATGATCGTGAAATACATCGGGGCGGAGATCCTGACGAGCTGGATGCAGAGCTCCCGCGTTTCGCCTTCAAAGCCCGGGGCTACGACGCGCACCACCAGGCCGGTGAACAGCATTATGAACGCCGTGATCGCAACGGCGATCAGGGTGAAGAAGGTTATGACTTTATCGGCAAAGGCATTGGCCTCGGCCAGCTTGTTATGGCTGAGCTTTTCTTTATACAGCGGGAGGAACACCTTCCAGATGCCCACGCTTATCATGGGATAGATAACCTGCTGTATGCCGGAGACCATGTAATAAGCGTCGCTCTTGTAGGTCGCCCCAAGGTATGCGGCAAGAACGGCGTCCGTCGCAAATGCCGTGAGCTTTGCGGCGATGCCGACTATCGCGATAATGATCGCACCGTTGAATACCTTGTTTTTAGCGGAACCGTCCATGCGCTGTTCTTGACTGTTATTCGCTTTCTTTAGAGCTCATCCGGGCCTTTCTCATCGACTCCAATGTGTTGACCGTTTTCCTTGCGTTCATTGCGGCGTCTATCTTCGCCTGCGGCGGGAACTTCATATAATCGCCGTACATCGTGCGCAGGACGCTGTCGTATTGCTCGGGTATGCGGACCTTGAAATCGGCATAATCGGCAAGCACGGTGTTGTCGAGCATTTCCCTCGGGTAAACGTACTGGCGCTTGGTGACGTTGACGCCGACGTTCTTTGCCTTTTCATAGGGGTATTTATCGCACAGCTTGTCGAACCGCTTGCAGATGCTTTGGGTCTTGATCGGTTTAAGGAGCTTTCTGAGCTTTTGTATCTTGGCCTTCTTTTCGCCCGAGTACATCCTCAGATCAGCTTCCTTCACAAGACGCATTTCGAGCAGCAGACGGCCTTTTTTCCTGTATGCCTTATATTTCTTCGTATTTTCGGGGAAGCCCACAAGGCGGTAGACATCTATATGGCTCGTGTGCGTATCGTACCCGGAGATTCCGATGCGGGCAAAGATTTTCGGCGAGCTGAGCCCGGATCTGAAATCCACCCAGTAGTCGTCCGGCAGCTTTTGGTTCAGGGTATCGATAAACCTCGCGTACTCGTTTTCGGGAACGGCGATATCGATATCGTAATCCCACGGGATCGGCCCCTTATGCCTTACCGTTCCGAGAAGCGAACCGAAGAACATGCAGTACGGAATGCTTTCGTCCTCGAGGATCCCCGCGACCGTTCTGAGCATATTCGTGCCTATCTCCTGCAATTCGCCCATCGAACACTCAAAGCTTTTGATCTCTGCATCCATGACCTTAACCTTCTTTCCAAAGCATTCTTCCGTTCGCGCCGGTATTTGCAGGCCCGATCCGGTTTTGATAATACGGCTGCTGTTCCTTGATAATGCCTTTTGCTATCGCCGCGGCAAACATGACTATGCTCCAATAGACCAGACGACGCATTGAAAAACCTGCTATGCCATAGGCATAAACCGCAATAATCGGAGGCACCAGCGTCCAATCCGCCGCCCACAGCTGTCTGAAGAGCTGTACGGTATAGACCGCAAAGAACCCGAAACCCACCAAACCGGTTGCGGAAAGGATCTCAAGGTAAGTGTTGTGAAATTCTATCCGGCCGTTCAGGGCGTGTATGCCGGGACCCAGACCGAATATCGGATCCTTTTTGAAAGCATTGCCGATCGACGCGAAGATGGTCAGTCGCCCCTCTCCGTTCGGATCATCCTGGATCCAGGCATATACGTAGTCATAGATATACCTGTACGTCAGCAGGACAATCAGAGCTACGGCAGCAATGGATATGAACAGGATTATGCCGCGCTTTAGCTTGTTTCCGATATTCGCAATGGCAAGGAGACCCATCGACGTAGCCCCGAGCACCAAAGCTATGACGCCCGTTGACGATGCGGTCTGTATCATCAGCAACACCGAAGCTAACGCCAGGAGCAGGCTCAGCAAAACATGCTTTTTAAGCGCTGCGTTCCTCAGGAATACAAAAGTCACCCCGCAGAGGAGCACGGCGACCTGGTGGGGGTTGGTGCCTCCGCCGGAGTACCGTATGCTCGAGTACCAAAGCGGAGCGCCGAGGAATCTCGTGCTGACGGTAATACTATAGATGTAAAGAAATATCTGCCAAACCGTGGTCATAACAACGTATGTATTGAAAAGCTTTTCGTTATACTCCAAGGAGTTTTTCGAAAGACCCTGGAACACCATCACGGCTATAAAGGCAAGATAGAACCACGTCAGCAGACCGCTTAAATAAAGCTCGTTTCTTGCTATAAAAAAGCCAGCAATGCTGCCGATTAGCATAGCGGTAAGATAACCTATAAAAAACTTCAGGATATTGCTGACAAGCAGTTTTGAGTTCGTGAACGTCCACAGACTCCATACCAGGCAGATGATCTCCGCAGGGCCGACCTTCCAAACGCGAAGTCCCGTCATCGGCGCGAAACAGAAACCGATGATGAGCAGCCAGTCCATCGGTTTGATCCTTATAGTATTCGCTTTTCCAAGCGTTTTGCCGCCGAAGCTAATCTTCATCTGCCGTCCGTTTTTTCAGTTCAAAGCTCTTCCCGAATTCAAAATCGTATTTATCCGGCGTGAACTGCACGTATCCGCTCCACGGATAAAACGTCAGCTCGCCGAAATAGATCTTTCCCCCAACGTTGTAGAGATCGACACGCACGAACGGGAAGTCCTCGGAAAGGATCGCCGCCACGCGGAGCATCTCCTTAAGGTTCTCCGGTTTTTCGATGTTTCGGTCGATAGCAGGACAGTCGCTCGTGATCCCGAGGTCGTTCCATTCAGTATCGTAGAAATTCCGCTTATGCCCCTTATACCGGTCGACGTCGACGATTATGCATTCGGGTTTCCCGGCATAGCAGAGCAGCTTATAATCGTTTACGCCCGCATCTGGATCCTCTTCATTGATAAGCAGCTCTTCGCAGATGATCCCCTTTTTGATCCCGTAATAGGCCCATTCCCGGCCGCCGCCCTTCGGTTCCACTTCCGTACCGCTGAAAGAGAATCGGTCGGTGATATCCTCAATATCCAGCTGCGATTTATCGCGGCAGATCTCGATAGAGAGCCCGCCGGCGCCGTGCGTGGTCTTGAGCACGAAAGCGTCGGGCAAGGCCTCCCAGTCGACATCGCCGATCGAATCGTACCTTCCGTACAGCTTGACAAGCGTATCGCCGAGGCCCTTGCTTCGGACGTATTCACGGACCGCATACTTGTCCACGCAAGTGTGCATCACGGGGTCCTTATAGTTAAGCTTGTACCACTGCAGCTTTTCGGTAAAGCGCTCCGGGTGGGCGAGATGCAGTCCGCGATGCAGTTTTATCCTGTACTGAAGCCTCAGCATCATCGGATCGGGGATGAAGCTCAGTATTCTCAGTATCCTTTCGCGTGACGACCGTGTTTTGAACAGCTTTTTATAGTCCATCAGTCTTTAAGAATGCTCTCTATTGCATCAAGATACTTCGCTACAACTATTCTCCTGTCGAATTCGCGTTCGACCTTTCTTCTTCCCGCAAGTCCCATCTCCCTGCGCTGCTCCCAAGGAAGCGCAATGAACTTTTCCATTTTGGCGATCAGGTCCTCGCTTGAACGCTGTTTCACGACAAAACCGTTGACTCCGTCCTCAATGATCTCGCGGCAGCCGGCGCGGTCGGTGGTGATGATCGGGCGACCGCTCGCACAGCTTTCGAGCAGCACATTGCTCATGCCCTCGGGATAATAGGTCGGGTGCACGGTGCAGCTTGAAAGGCGGTAGACGGAGACGGCGTCGTTTGTGAAACCGTGGTAAACAATTGTGCCGTTCTCATTCAGTTTATCGATTCGTTCTTTGAATTCCGGCGTGCAGTCGCCGAAAACATGAAACGCCGTATTGGAATAATTCGCGCGGATATACTCGGCCGCGTCGAGATATTGCCCTATGCCTTTTTCCCTCAGCAGTCGGGACATCATCACGAAATCAACGGTCTCCCCCTCCGGATAGTCAAGGAGTGCGAAGCGTTCGAGATTTACGCCCGAGCCCGGAAGCAGATCGTATTCGCCGCTCACAACGTGCTTTTTGAGCATGAAATCACGGTTTTCGGTATTCTGGAAAAAGACCATATCCGCTTTGCGCAGCCCGTGCCTGTAGAGCGGCAGGGTGATCTTCTGCATAAGGCCCCCGTTTTCGACGGCCGTGCCGAGACCTGTGATATTGGCGATGTACGGCACCTTGAGCGCTGCGCAAGCCATGCCCGCATAGACGTTCGGCTTTATGGTGTAGGTCAGCACCACATCGGGTTTTTCGGTCCGGATCAGTTTCTTGTACTCACCGGCAAGCTTCAGCTCGGCAAAAGGATTTGTGCCGTGGAAATCGAGCTCCGTTTCCAGCACCCTGCATCCAAGGGCCTGCAGCTCCGGACCCGACCCGTTGTTTTTTGCGCAAACTGTCACGGAGTATTTTTCAAGAAGCGCTTCTATCACTTCGCGTCGAAAAATATAGAGTCCGTTGGAAGCGTTGCCGATCAAAAAAACCTTCTTCATTTGCTGTTCCTCAAAGCCTATGATTTGCCGCTTTTTCTCTGCCGCTTGACTGTCAATGAAACTTTATCGGTTTAGCCGGAATACCGACTGCGGTACAGTTCGCAGGGATATCTCTGACTACGACCGCTCCCGCGCCGATTATGGAGCGCTCACCGACCGTTTTCCCCTGAATTATCTGCGTGCCGGTGCCCATCTCCGCGCATCTGCCGATACGCGTATTGCCCGAAATATTGACAGACGGATACAGGGTAACAAAATCATCGAGCACCGCATCATGTCCGACAGTGCAGCCCGGATTAATGATAACATGGTCGCCGATCGAAATATTGACCGTGATGCTGTTTCTAAAGAAAATGACGGTCCCTTCGCCGATCGAAACGAAGTCCGATATGATAGCGGAAGGATCGATAAGTGTTGCAAACCTGCACTCCGGGCAAATCGTCCTGACCTTATTTACGATCCTTTCCCTTACAGCCGCCGCGCCTATTGCGCAGACAAAACAGGCACCTTCGAATCTTGCCGCATCGCTGATATTGCCCGCAACGCCATATCCGTTCAGCTGCCTGTTAAGAAGTTCCTCATTATCATCAAGAAACCCGATAAGGTTCCATTGGGGCGTAACAGAATTGATCCTCTCTACCAGCCAGGCGACTTCGCGACCCAAACCGCCCGCGCCCAGAATCAACAGATCCTTCATTTTGTCTCCTTGTCTGCACCGTAAGTGTTTATGTGATCACGTGCCTGCTTGTCCGCTGCCCATAAACTCCTCCATCGTCGCCGATGTTTCGGAGCTTATCCCCTCGCGTTTCAAAACCGTTTTTATCGTATTGAGCACTATCGAGCAATCCCCGAGGAACGTTATCCGCTCGACGTACCTAACGTCCCAATCGAATTTTTCTTCCCACGTTATGCTGTTTCTGCCGTGTATCTGAGCAAGCCCCGTTATACCGGGCCTGACCTCATGACGCCTTGCCTGATGCTCGTTGTATCTTTCAAGGTAGCGGACCAAAAGCGGCCGCGGCCCGACTATTGCCATATCTCCCTTAAGAATATTGATAAGCTCCGGAAGCTCGTCGATCGATAATGCCCGGCAAGCCCTTCCAAACCGATTAAGCCGTTTTTCGTCCGGCAGCAGGACTCCGTTTTCGTCCTTCCTGTTTGACATCGTGCGGAACTTGATGAGCCTGAATATCTTCGCTTTTCCGTCCCTGCCTATCCGCCCCGGTCTTGGCTGCACAAAAAACGGATTCCCTTTCATCGCGATCGCTCCCGTTATCGTGAGGATCAGCAAAAGAGGCGACAGCACGATAAGCGATACCAACGCGATAAGGAAATCCAATGGGTGTTTTATGAAAGCCTCATACGGGCCGTTCGGTTTATGATTCATTTCGTTTCTTACATAAAGCAGCGATGCACTATCTCAATGATACTGTCCATCTGTTCCGCGGTCATTTTATTGTCGCTGGGCAGGCAGAGGCCGCGCTCGAAGATATCGGCGCTGACGTCGCCGTGCACCGAAACGAAGGGGTTTTCACTGTAAATAGGCTGCAGATGCATGGGCTTCCAGATGGGCCTGCCCTCGGCGTTGAATGCGCTCAGCGCCTCCAGGATCTCCGTGGGGCAGCTCCTGCCCTTCTCTGTGGAATAGGTCGCCGCCGTGTCCGTGCGGGACTGGAAGCACATCGCTGCCCGATCGATCAACAGGCAGGAGAGCCAGAAATTCGGGGAGGAATTCACGGCGTCGTACGGATTCATCCTGACGGGCAGATCGGCAAAACCCTTTTTGTAGCGCTGATAATTAGCTTTTTTCTGAGCCAGGTGCTCCTCGGCATGGGGAAGCTGACCGCGGACCACGCCGGCGATGATATTGCTCATGCGGTAGTTGTATCCGAGCTCGGCATGCTGATACCAAGGCGCCGCCTCGCGGGCCTGCGTGGACCATTTGCGTGCTTTCGCCGCCCATGCGGGATCATCGGTGATGATCATTCCGCCGCTCGACCCGGTAATGAGCTTGTTGCCGTTCCAGCTGAACACCGAGATATCTCCGAAGCAGCCGGTCTGGACCCCTTTATAGGTGGATAGGAAGGACTCGGCGGCGTCCTCGATGAGGAGCGCGCCGTGCGCTTTGCAGACGGCCCTGAGCTCGTCGACCTTCGCGGGTATGCCATAGAGATGCGCGAGCATGACGAGACGAACCTCCGGATACAGTTCGAACGCCTTTTCAAGCGCCTCGGGATCCATATTCCAGGTTTCGGGTTCGGTATCGATGAACACGGCCTCGCCGCCCTCGTAGGCGATCGGGTTCGCGGTCGCGTCGAAGGTCATGTCCGTGCAGAAAACGCGCTTTCCTTCAAGTGAACCGTGCCCTGTTTTCGGTATGCCATAGAGCTCCTGCGCAAGGATACGCACAGCAAGATGAAGCGCCGCCGTGCCGGAACTCAGACCGACGGCATAGCCGCGGCCGGTGAGCTTGGCTATCTCTGCCTCGACGACGTTTATGTTTTCGCCGACGGTCGAGACCCAATTGGTTTTGATAGCTTCAACGACCCATCTTTCATCATCGCCATGCATCGTCGGAGTGGAGAGATTGAGCCTTTTTTCAAAAGGTTCTATCCCTGCAAACCGTTCATCTTTCAAATAGTCTTCCTTCATACAAAGCTTCTTCTCTGCCCTTTTCTCTGTTGATCCGGTGCTTTCGGGCAATGGGGATTCGGATAACGCTTTTGATCGTTCTGCGGCCCACACATTGTATATGCAGGTGCATAAATAATCACTTTATTATATCATGTAAGCAATTTATTGTCAATCACGGTGAACTCCGAAGCTATGATCCCGCGGATGAGTTTTTATTATTATCATCCTTCGTTTTTAGCGTGCCGCGAGGGTCGAGCGGTCTGAAGGTGATAAAAAAGCGTTCCCCGTTCGCCGACACGGCGAAAACGCCTCCCGATCGAGGTATGCCCATCGGCTGCCGTGCTCTCCCGATGCGCACCGCTGTTGCCGAGAATATTCTTCCGCGCAGCTTTACCGTACCCTCGAGCGAGCCGTCCGGGGCTTTATGCCAGACGGAGCCCGGGAAGCGCCGCGGGAAGGGGTTCCACGCAGGGCGGGCCGGATCTGCTTCCCGATCGTTGGTCTGCGGTCCCGGAGGGATCGAAACGCTTTCCTTCGTTTCTTCAGCCCCGTCCTCCGCATCCGGCGCATGGTTTTTCACCGGCATGCCGAACAGCTCGTTCGCCTCTGACACTATCCTATGCGTCACCGGCGAACGGATCATCGGCGGCGGTTCGGCCGGCGGTTCGGCTCCGTTTGACCGTATTTCGGACGGTCCCGTCCGTTCCGCGGTCACGGCTGCCCCGGCCGCAGTCAGCCTCAGCCTGTTCAGCAGCTGCTCCGCTTCTTTGGGGTCGTTCCCGCTCTTTTCGCAGGCATAGCTCCGGCCATCGTCCAGTACCAGCGCTTTGACGTTTTTCATGTGCGTTCGGCCTTTGAGTGCAGTGAGCCCGATCCGCTCCTCCGCCCTGCCGTCGGAAACAAAACCGATCATACTGTCGGTCTGTTGAAGAGGCCGCCCCCTGAGGCGAAGCTCGACCGCGGTCCCGTCGTCGCGCTCATCCAGTATCACAAAGCCGGCCAGGCTGCCGTGCAGGTTCAGAAAGCGAAGCATATAAAGCCCTCCCGCATTGATGATATGCGGGAGGGTCGGTTTTCTTGCTTTATGCCGATGTTTAGTTATGCGCTTCTCAGGGTGATGTCAGTGAGTGCCGTAGATGTATTCATGGAGCTTATCGCGGTTGGCGGGGATGTCGATATGGATAACGGCCATCCTGCCCTCCCAGGCATACCTCCATGTGCCTTCGAAAGGCATCGCTCTGTTGGCGAGGTCTACCCTTTCACCGAAAGCTACGTCGATGCCGAGCGAAATGATCTGCGAAGGGCTCATGTTCGTTTCAACGTTATCCATCAGGCTGTAGATCGTTGAGATCAGGGTCGATATGTTGCGGATCTTCATCGCCTGATTGTAGAGCGCGTACATGACCTTGCGCTGGCGCTCGGTCCTCGACCAGTCCACGTTGCCGATCCTACGGTTGCGCGCGTGGCGCAGCGTCTGCGCTCCGTTGAGATGATGCCATCCCGCGACCGACGGGATATTGCTGCCTGTTCCCTTGTTGATGTAATCGATCTCGCGTTCGGTCAGCTCTATGTCGATGCCGCCCATCTTATCCACTATCTCCTTGAGGTTTTCAAAATCGACGCGCAGATAGTACTGGATATCCATGTCGAAATTTGTATTGATGGTGTTTATGGTCAGACCGGGCCCGCCGAACTGATAAGCGGCGTTGATCCTGTTCCACTTATCGCGGCCGGGGATGTAGATCCAGGTATCGCGCAGGATGGAGATCAGCTTTATCTGTCTCGTTGTCTTATTGAAGGACAGGATCATCGTGGAGTCGGATCGCCCGTGATCATACTGCTCCTGCTTGTCGATGCCGATCAGCAGTATGTTTATCACGTTTTTATCGATCGCATCGCGCTGGAAGATGCTGTCGAATCCGAACTCAAAGTCGTCGATATCGGGATCGTAATCCTCGGTGAGATCGAGCTTATCCGGATCGTCGATATCTACGAGCTCGGGCGGTTCCGCCGTTACGGAGGGCAGGTTCGAAGGCATCGGAATGGTGCCGACCTTATTGTTGCTCATTCCTTTGAGCTTGATGTAAAAGAACAGCACGACGCCAAGGATCAGCGCAAGCAAGATGCCGAGGATGATGAGCAGCACCGGCGCTTTGCGTTTTTTCTTTTTATCGTTTCCGTTTTCGTTTGCATCCCCGCCGATGGGGGCGCTGTTGTTTTCGGTTATCTCCATATTTTTCCTTTCTTAGGATCGGACGCCTCAGAGCATTGAAAGCCGGCATCCGAGCGTTGCTATTCTATCATATAGAACGAATAAAGTACAGCATTCGGTTTATTTTTATTCACAATATAATGTTTCGCAGCGGCACGGTACCGCCGCCTTCCATATTGAATACCCGGCGAAACTATGCTATTATCTATTCGGTACAGGCGCGATCGAGGGCGCCGTACGGAACGGAATGGAGCGGTAACATGCTTGACGCTAATGAAAAAGCGGTGCTCAGCCTGCTGTGTGCGGGCATCGGCAGGGACGGAAAAGAGTTCGGCGCGTATAACGAAGCCGAGCTTGATCCTTCGCGCATCGCAAAACTGCTTGCATCAGGAGGCGTCGTCACCACGGTCTATGATAAACTCGATATCCTCGGGACCGGCATCGGCGCAAAGCTTCGCGGCCTGCTTGAACAGAGCTATTATGCCGCCGTCACCCAGGCCATGCTTCAGGACAGCGAGGGGAAGCGAATGCTTGCCGCGTTCGAAGCCGCCGGAATGGACTGCATCCCGCTCAAGGGCTGGGAGCTGCGGGAGCTCTATCCCGATATCACCCGCCGCACGATGGCGGATATCGACATCCTTATCCGTGATCTCGATTACGCCGCCGTCGCTTCCGTTATGAAGGGCCTCGGATACGCAGCCGAGGGAGACAGCTCATGGAAGCACGTTGATTTTACCCGTGCGGATATCGGCGTGACCGCGGAGCTGCATCGGCGCCTTACCGATGACAGCGGCGCCGTTATGGAGTGGGAGGAAACGATCTTCTCCGGCGCCTCCCCCGTCCCCGGGCACGAACACCTTATGAGGATGAACGATGAGGATTTCTATACCTTCCACGTGCTGCACCTTCATAAGGACCTTTTGAACGGCCGCATCGGGCTCAAGCGCATACTCGATACCAGGCTTTATCTCGACGCTCACCCGGAGCTTGACAGAGCACTGCTCGAAGACCGTTTTGAAAGGATGGGCGTGGGAGGATTTGCGCGCAGCATGGAGAAGCTTTCCGCCGTTTGCTTTGCCGATGAAGCGATGGATGAGGACAGCGAGCTGCTTATCGGCTTTGCGCTCTCCTCCGGCGTTTTCGGCACGGAGGAAACCTATAAGCTCGGCAGGATAACGCGCATGGCCTCCGGCTCGGTCGGAAGCGGCAAGCTTCGTTCGGTGCTCGCCGCGGTGTTCCTGCCGTATCCGAGGATGAAGGCGCAGTTCCCAAAGCTGAAAAAAGCGCCTTTTCTGCTGCCCTACTATTGGTGCGTGCGGCTCTTTAACCTCAGAAGCGGGCTGAAGGCTAAGCTCAAAAGGCTCGATTACAGCGGCATAGGCGAGGAGGACCGCCGGTATATGCAGGAGGTCTTCCGTGCCGCCGGCGTTTCCGGCAGGAGCGTTTGATACTGACCCGATATGATTTCGGACCGCGAGAGCGGTCCGTTTTTTATTAATCGCCGGTGATCTCCACGGAAGTGATCTCGGGCGGATTGAAGACGCGCGGTATGCCGTTGTGCCCGTCAAGTCCGCCCGTGACTACCATAGCCGCGCGGGAGCCGATGATGGATTTCCCGCGGGCATGCTTCGGGAAGAAGCCCTCCGAGGTCCAGATCGCGCCGAGCCCGAACGGTATCGCGATTACTCCGTTATGCGTATGGCCCGAAACGATCAGGTCGATATCCCACATATCCTCATCGGTGTTCTTAAGGTAGCTGTCGGGCCGGTGCGAGAGCATCAGCTTGAAGCTGTCCGTATCGCAGAAATCCGCAAGGAATTCCTGCCTTTTCTGCCAGCTCCGGTCAGTATCGAACTCCATGCGCACCGCGAAGGAATAGAAGCCGCCGATGCGGAGCTTCTGGCCCTTTATTTCGACGTCACGGTAGTCGTTTTCAAGGAAAACCGCGCCGGTACTCTCAAGCAGCTCGAGCGTTTGAGTCCTGCCGTGACCCTCGACGTTTTCCATTTCGAGCCGCTCGACATATTCGTAATAGCAGGAGTAATCGTGGTTCCCCGCAGCAAAATACACGGGAGCAATGGCCATGAGGCGCTCGAAGAGGTATCTCAGCTCCTCGTCCTCCTCTTCGGTATGGTCGCGCTCGAGCATATCGCCGAGGACGCAAATAAGGTCCGGCGCCTGTTCGGCGGCGCGCTCGACGATCTGTTCATTGTGCTCGTCGAACCTTTGGCGATGGAGATCGCTTATCAGCACGATCCTGAGCCCCTCCATACCGGGCGCTTTTGTATCGACGCGGTATTCTGAGACGGTCACGGTCGAATCGGCGGTCGTTGATATGAGTGCGGCGGCAGCCAGGATAACGAAGAGCGCAGCGAGGATCAGGGCAGCGATCCGGCGTGCAGAAAGCTTCCGCCCGTTTTTTCTTCGGGCGGAAGCGGTTTCGTTTATTGAAATATCGTTCGTGGGGAGCGGTGTGTCCATGTTTTTTCAGTCGTCCTCGGTCATGGGTTCGTGATAACCCTTGACCATCTGCTTGACCATATCGCGGATCTCGGGTGAATTGGCTTCGCAGAGCTTATGGAGCTGGTCGAGCTGCACCACGAACAGGCGCTCGTCCATTTCGATGGGATGGCCGATGTAGATCAGCTCGTTGTTGGTCTTGACCATGCCCTCCTCATCCATCAGCAGCTCCTCAAAGAGCTTTTCACCCGGACGCAGGCCAGTGTATGCGATCTGGATATCGACGTCCGGCTCGAGACCCGAAAGCTTGATCATGTTGCGCGCAAGGTCGTCTATGCGCACGGGCTTGCCCATGTCGAGCACGAAGATCTCGCCGCCCTTTGCGTAGGCGCCCGCCTGCAGCACGAGCGACACCGCCTCGGGGATGGTCATGAAATAGCGGATGATATCCTTATGCGTGACCGTGACGGGGCCGCCCTGCTCGATCTGCCTGCGGAAGAGCGGGATGACCGAGCCGTTGGAGCCGAGCACGTTGCCGAAGCGCACGGCGACGTATTCGGTGTCGGAATGATTGTTCATGGTCTGAACGATCATCTCGCAGATGCGTTTGCTCGCGCCCATTACGTTGGTGGGATTGACGGCTTTATCGGTGCTGATCAGCAGCATGCGCTTTGCGCCGTACTCATCCGCCGCGCGCGCGACGTTAAGCGTGCCGAACACGTTGTTCTTGATCGCTTCGTTCGGGCTGTTCTCCATGAGGGGCACGTGCTTATGCGCCGCAGCATGGAAAACGTATTCGGGCCTGTACTGTTCGAAGATATCGTCCAGCCTGTCGCGGTCGCGGACCGAACCGATCAGGACCACAAGATCGAGCTCGGGATACCTGCGTTTGAGCTCCATCTGGATCTCATAGGCATTGTTCTCGTAGATATCGAAGATGATGAGCGTCTTCGGATTGTGGGAGGCGATCTGGCGGCAGAGCTCGCTGCCGATCGATCCGCCGCCGCCGGTGACGAGGATCGTGCTGCCGGTAACGTAGCCGATGATCTCGGATATGTCGACGTTAACGGAGTCGCGCCCGAGAAGGTCCTCGATCTGTACGTCGCGAAGGCGCTTGACGCTGACCTCACCGTTTGCGAGCTGGAGCAGGCTGGGCAGGATGCGGAGCTTGCAGGGCGTCTGCCGGCAGATCTCGATGATCTCGCGGCGCTGCTTGTTGGTCGCCGAGGGGATCGCGATGATGATCTCCTCGATGGAATACTTCTGCACCGTTTCGACGATCTTGTTCCTGCCGCCGACGATCTTCACGCCGAGCAGATGCTGGCCCCATTTGGTCTGGTCGTCGTCGATAACGCGGACGATGCGGTTGTCGGAATAGGTGTTGGCCTGGATATCCTGCAAGGTGATCATGCCCGAGCGGCCCGCACCGATCAGCAGCGTGCGCTTTGCGCCGCGGCTCTTATGCCGCCAGTTGCGGCGTATAAGGCGGTAGGAGAAGCGGATCAGCAGGATAAAGACGACGAGCAATATGCCGTTTAGCACATGGAAGCTCATCGGCATGCGCCAATGAAGCAGCTTAAAGCCTATGAAGCTGACGACGTCCGTCACGAAGCAGGCAATGACGATGCTTATCGCTTCATCAAGGGACGCGTATTCCCAAAGGCTGGTATAGAGCCTGAACAGAGCGAATATGATTATGCCGAGGGCGGTGTAGACGGGAGCGGACTTGAGCGCGTAATCGAGATATATGGTGCCGATCACCTTTGTGACGTCGAGCTCGAAACGAAGGTAGAGCGAAAGAAATACCGCAAGATTGAGCGCGATGATATCGGCAATAACAAGGAAGCATATCCTAAGCAGCTTCGCAGAGCTCATCGGCCTGCGGCTGGGCATTTTGCTTTTATCTGCATTTTTACCCATCTTATCGCCTTCCTTGAATAAGTTATCAAACACGGGCTGCGTATGCCGCACAGCGGCACATACCCATCCTATGATAGTTTATTATAAAATAGTTTAATACGTTTTGTCAACATGCGGCCCGCTGAAACGGGCCGCCTTTCCTGAGATGAACAAAGGAAAAGGGGCTGCCGAGCGTTCGGCAGCCCCGGTTTTTCAGCGAGGGTTTACTTTTTCAGAGCGTTGAGGCAGGTGTCGAGATCGGCGATGATATCCTCGGCGTCCTCAAGGCCGACGCTGATGCGGAGCATGCTGACGCCGATGCCGGCTTCCTCGAGCGCTTCGGGGGTGTAGGTGCTGTGGGTCATCGTCGCGGGATGCTCGATAAGGGTCTCCGCATCGCCCAGGCTGACCGCGATGGTGCAGAGCTTGAGGCTGTTGGTGAACTCGGCGCTCTCCTCGCGGGTGGCGTTGAGCTCGAAGGTCACGATGCCGCCGAAGCCGTTGCGCATCTGCTTCTTCGCGACGTCGTGGCGGGGATGGCTCTCGAGGCCGGGATAGATGACGCGCTTGACCATCGGATGGCCCTCGAGGAACTTGGCGACCTTCATCGCGTTCTCGCAGTGCTTCTTGACGCGGATATCGAGGGTCTTGAGACCGCGGTCGATAAGGTAGGCTTCGAAGGGCCCGAGGACCGCGCCGGTCATATCCTTGAGGCCGAACAGCGTGCACTCCTGGATGAAATCGGCTTTGCCGGCGGCCATGCCGGCAATGACGTCGCCGTGGCCGTTGAGGTACTTGGTGGCACTGTGGATGACTACGTCCGCGCCGAGATCGAGGGGCCTCTGCAGATACGGAGTGGCAAAGGTATTGTCGACGATGACCTTTGCCTCGGGGCAGGTCTCGTGCGCGAGCTTCGCTACCGCTTCGATATCGATGATCTTGAGGTTCGGATTGGTCGGAGTCTCGAAATAGAAGACCTTGGTATTCGGGCGGATCGCTTCCCTGACCTTTTCGATATCGGAGAAATCGACGAGGGTGACCTCAACGCCGTAGCGGGTAAGCCCGTGGGTAAAGAAGGAGAAGGTGCAGCCGTAGAGCGCATCGTCGGCGAGAAGATGATCGCCCGCCTTGAGCGCGGTCCAGAGTACGGTGGTCACGGCGCCCATGCCGCTCGACATCGCCATGCCGGCCTCCGCATGCTCGAGCGCGGCAAGCTTCTGACCGATCTTGGTGATGTTGGGATTGCCGAGCCTGGTGTAGATATAGCCGGGCTCCTCGAGAGCGAAGCGCTTGGCGCCCTGCTCGGTGGTGGCGAATTCAAAGGTAGAGGTCTGGAAGATCGGTGTTGCGAGGGGCGCGATGCCGGGGATCTCCAGCTTGCCGACGTGGATCTGCTGTGTTGCGAAACCGCTGTTCTTTTCCATTGTGATTCCTCCGTATTGGCTTAAAGATTGTGCATTTGACTGCCGGATGCGGCGGAGCGCGCATTATCGCCGCAGGGTCGCTTCCGTGTGCTCAGATATGGTTATTATACAGCTTTTTGGCCGATCTGTACAGAAGCAAATAAATATATTACGGCATTTTTGAGTCCGAAACGGCCGCCCGTGCGTTATATAGATATGGCCGGGTCGTTTGATCCGCGTTAGTCCGCATACGGCGTAAAAAGCAGTGGCAATATACCGAAGTTCGTGCTATAGTATGCGGACGGAGCGGACGGGAACGCCGAAAAGCGGATGCGAACGCACCGACCGAGAACAAAAACCTTCCGGAACATATCGTTCACAGCGGAAGGCGTATACCGAAAGGAAAGTACAAAGAATCATGAAAAAACTGATCGCAGGCATTCTTGCCTTCATTACCCTGTTTACCTGTTTCTCCTCCTTCGCCATGGACGAGGGCGACTGGCGCATCGTGCTCGGCGCGGACCTTACCGAAGAGGAGCGCAGCGAGATGTTCGCCGCCTTCGGCATCGTGCCCGAGGGCCTGGACGAAAGGCGCATCCTGACCGTGACCAATTCCGAGGAGCGCTTCTACTTTGAGGGCAAGCTCCCTTCGAATGAGATCGGCGTGCGCTCGATCTCGAGCATCTATATCCGCGCGCTCCCCGAGGGCAGCGGCATCGACATCAGCACCCACAACATCAACTACTGCACCGAGGAGATGTATAAAAGCGTGCTCGCGACGGTCGGCATCACCGACGCGAAGATCATCGTGGCAGCCCCCCGCGCCGTCAGCGGCACCGCGGCGCTCACCGGCATCTACAAGGCCTACGAGAGCCTGACCGGCAGCCTCATCAGCGAATACGCCAAGATGGCGGGCGTCGACGAGATGCTGACCACGGGCGAGCTGGCCGAGATCATCGGCAGCGACGAGGCGACCGAGGTCATCATCGAGCTCAAGAAGATCCTTGACGAGACCCAGAAGATGGGCGACGAGGAAGTCAGGACGCAGATCCGCGCCATCGCCGAGGATAACGACGTTGAGCTCACCGACGAGCAGGTGCAGCAGATCCTGACCCTTGCCCGCACGCTCGAGGGCCTCGACGTCGAGCAGATCCGTCAGCGCGCGCTCGGCCTTGCGAACGCCGCCACCGGCTGGCAGAAGTTTACCGACGGCGTCAAGAAGGTGTTCAACGATATCGGCAGGTTCTTAAAGGACGTGGCCGAATTCCTGCGCGGCGTGCTCGATAAGTTCTTCGGCGGGAACAGCGCAAAAGAATAACCTCAAAACACGGAAGAAGGGGCTGACGAACAGCCCCTTCTTTTTTGCATCGGTATGAGCGGCGGACGCCGCTTTTTACGCGTTGAGCATGAACGCGCGGTACGCCTTGACGGCCTCGTAGAGGTCGGCCTTGGAGATTATCTCCCACGGCGCGTGCATCGAGAGCACGGCGACGCCGCTGTCGATGACTTCCATGCCGTAGACGGCGCAGATATAGGCGATGGTGCCGCCGCCGCCCTGATCGACCTTGCCGAGCTCGGCGGTCTGGAAATTGACGTTCGCATCGTCCATCAGCTTGCGCAGCGCGCCGAGGTATTCGGCGTTGGCGTCATTGGAGCCGCCCTTGCCGCGCGAACCGGTGTATTTATTGAAGCATACGCCCTTGCCGAGATAGGCGGAGTTCTTGCGCTCGAACACGCCGGCGAAGTTCGGATCGTAGCCCGCGCTGACGTCGCAGGAGAGCATGCGGCTCGCGGTGAGGGCGCGGCGGAGCTTGAGGTCGCAGTAATCGCCGGTCAGATTGATGAGCTCTGCGACGGCATTCTCGAAATACTTGCCGGTCATGCCGGTCGCGCCGACGGAGCCGATCTCCTCCTTATCGGCGAGGATGCAGCAGATGGTCTTCTCGGGGATCTCGTCGATCGAAAGGATCGCGTCGATCTGAGCATAGGCGCAGACGCGGTCGTCGTGGCCGTAGCCGAGGATCATGCTGCGGTCAAGGCCGAAGTCGCGCGCGGGACCCGCGGGAACGACCTCGATCTCGGCGGAGAGGAAGTCCTCCTCCTCGATGCCGTACTTATCCTTGAGGATGGCGAGCATGGCGTCCTTGACGGGCTCCTTGGCTTCCTCATCCTTGACGGGCTTCGAGCCGATGATGACGTTGAGCTCCTCGCCCTCGATGACGACCGAGGCCTTCTTGCCCATCTTGTCGGCGGAGAGGTGGATCAGCAGGTCGGAGATGCCGACGACGGGATCCGCGGGATCCTCGCCGACGACGACGTCCACAACGGTGCCGTCCTTCTTTGCGACTACGCCGTGGAGCGCCAGGGGCAGCGTTACCCACTGATACTTCTTGATGCCGCCGTAATAATGCGTGTCGAGATACGCGATGCCGGTATCCTCATAGAGGGGATTCTGCTTGAGGTCCATGCGCGGCGAGTCGATATGCGCGCCGACGATGTTGATGCCCTTTTCGATGGGCTGCCTGCCGAGCTTGAACATCATGATCGCCTTGCCCATCCAGTTAACGTAGACGCAGTCGCCCGGGTTGAGCTTCTCGCCCTTTTCGATGGCGCAGGCAAGCTCGCGATAGCCCTTGGCCTCGGCCTTCTTTACGGCTTCGCGGACGCATTCGCGCTCGGTCTTGCCGTTGTCGAGGAAAGCCTTGTAGTCGGCCGCGATGCGGTCGAGCTTAGTAAAGTCCTCTTCGGAATAGGTAGTCCATGCAACTTTTCTTTCCATTTGAAACCTCCGTTATTTGCCGGAACGCGCTTTCCGGTATTTTAAGCAGCTATAATATTATCATTTTTTATTCCGCTTTTCAACAGGTCCCGGGCGGAATAAGGAATTGTTTTTTCTCCGATCAGAAGCCGAGCACGTCGTTGACGAGGATGACGTGTATCCTGTCCTTATGCCTTGAATACCTTGTGATAAGGAACTGGCAGCAGATCGTATCGGGCGATTTGCAGTTCATGCAGGCGCCGGTCGAGGTGCAGGGCGTGGAAAGACCGAAGCGCTGGGCGTTGATCGGGGCGGCGACGTTCCTTGCGCGCTTCATCGCGCCGTCGATATCGCCGCAGACCTTGTTCATCCCCACGATGAAGAGCACCTGCTTCGGGCCCTGCGCGATCGCGGAGACGCGGTTGGCGTTGCCGTCGATATTGACGAGGACGCCGTCGTCGGTCATGGCGTTGACGCTTGAAAGGAACCAGTCCGCGTCGTAGGCAGCGAGCATCGCGGCGCGCCCGTCCGGAGCCTTGTCTCGGTCGATGAAGTCGTATTCCCCGTTCTTGAGTGCGGTTACAAGGCCGATCTCGTGCACGCTCATGCCGCCGCCCATGGTGACGGAGCTGCCCTTAGCTATCAGGCTGAGTGCGATGCGAAGCGCGTCCTCCCTTGTCTCGGCATAATACCCGGTCATGTTGCGCGAAGCAAGGCCCTTGATGACCTTTTGGGCAAGCAGCCGGTTGCGTTTGGTTATGATCTCGTTCATTGGTTTTCTCCCTTCCGGTTTTTCTGTATTATACTATATGCCGCCTTTAAAAACAAGGTCGGAACGGAAGGATTTGACTGCCCCGCGAATATTGACAGAAAAGCGAAAATACTGTAAAATATTAGTTTGTAACGTGCGTATTCAAACGCGATCAAAGGGCTCGGAGGTTTATGAGCAAGACTACTCAAAGGATCATAATCGGCGTTTCGGCGGCGGCTGTTATAACGATGCTCGTCTTCTTTATGAAGGACATCATGGTGCCCTATATCCGCATGGAGCTGAACAACGATATCGACGGCGCGAAGGAGCTGCTCGTTTCAAAGGGCTTGCTCGGCTGCCTGACCGTGGTGCTCGTTGAGGCGCTGCAGATGGTCGTCGTGTTCATCCCGGCCGAATTCATACAGATCTCGAGCGGGCTGAGCTACCCGTTTTATCTGGCGCTGCTGCTCTGCGACCTCGGTGTCTGCCTCGGCGCGTCGCTGATCTACCTGCTCGTGCGCGTGTTCAGCTTCAATAACGACGCCGCTGCGAAGCAGGAAAAGCTGATAGAAAAGATCGCGAGCTCGCAGAAGAAGGACCGCAGCACCTCGCTTTTGATGTATCTGCTGTTCATCATGCCGCTCGTTCCGTTCGGGGCGATCTGCTATTTCGCGAGCGGAAGGCGGATCAAATACGGGCGCTATATCCTGACCGTAGCGACGGGCGTCATCCCCTCGATCGTGACCTCCAACCTGATGGGCGCCGCGACGAGGTATTTCATAAGCAACCTCCTCCCCCTCCCCGTGCTCATCCTCATCATCGTGGGGCTCGGCGCGCTGCTGCTCGCTTCGCTGATATTCTTCCTTAATAAATTCTATTTCAAAGAGAACGACAGGACGCCCGATTCGGTGATCTACACCGGTATCTTCCGCGTGGTCGATATCCTGATCGGCAAAAAGCAGCGGCTGCATTTCGACGACGCGCTGCTAAAGGACCTGGACGGGCCGTTCGTGGCGATCTGCAACCACGAATCGTTTTACGACTTCTATTATCTTAATAGATTCCTCGGCGATAAGCGCGCTGCGTTCGTAGCCAACAGGCATATAGTTACTAAGCCGGGCCTGAAAAAGCTCGCTGCAAAATCCGCATTCATACCGAAGAAGCTGTTCGTTCCCGATATGGTGACCGCAGTCGGCATCCGCAAGATGCTGCGCGCGGGCTACCCCGTGGCGCTGTTCCCCGAAGGGCGCCTTTCCATCACCGGCTCGCCCTATCCGATAGTGGACGACAGCGCGGGCTTCCTTAAAAAGATGAAGGCGGATATCCTGCTCGTTAAGATCGAGGGAGCGTATTTCGCCAACCCGAAATGGCGCAGGCGCTTCTATAGATCCGATATCAACGTCTCCGGCGTCCGCATCATTAAGGCAGAGGAGGCGGCACAGATGACGAACGAAGCGCTTTCCGCGGCCATCGCCGAAGGGATCTCCTACGACGAATCGAAGCTCGGGCTCAACCGCTACGATAAAAAGGATATGGCAGAGGGGCTTGAGAGCATCCTCTACCGCTGTGCGCACTGCGGTGCGCTCTACACCACGAAGGGCGTGGGCAGGGAGTTCGTCTGCACCGAATGCGGGAAAAAGCTCACATTCGACGAATACTACCGTTTCGACGGCGAACCGCATACGATCGCCGAATACTACGAGCGCATAAAGGCGATGGAGGCGGAAGAGCTCGACGGCCTTTCGCTTGAAGCGGCGGTGAAGACCGTTATCTTCAGCGTCAAGGGCCGCTACAGGACGCACGACCGCGGCGTCTGCCGGCTGACGAAGGAGGGCTTTTGCTATGCCTCCGAGGATCCCGAAAGGAGCTTCTCGGTCGGCTTCGACGCGCTGCCCGCGCTGCCGTTCTCCTGCAATCAGGAGTTCGAGACCTATCATGACGACAAGCTCTATTATTTCTACCCCGAGGAAAACAGGCGTCAGGTAGTGCGCTGGGCGCTTATCGTGGATCTTATAAAGGAGAAGCAAGATGAACAAAAAGCCGACGAATGACCGTCTGATCGATCTTTCAACGAAGACCTTCATTCAGGTGACGGCGCTGCTGCTCGCGCTGATGATCGCGGCGATAGTGATGACGTACGTGATCCCCAAGGGCAGCTTCGGCGTGAATCCCGACGGGAGCACGAACTACCTTGAATACACCCGCGACGACGGCCGGGGCGGCATCCCGCTCTACAAGGGCCTGCTCGCGCCGATACTCGTTTTCTTCTCCGACAACGGGCTGACGCTCGTCATGCTGTCGCTCTTCCTGATCGTGATCTTCGCGGCGTTCCAGGTCATGAACGATTTCGGGGGCATCCGCGTGCTGGTCGGCGCGGTCTCCGCGCGTTTTCAGAAGCGCCGCGGCCTGCTGCTTGCCGCCGTCGGCCTTGTATTCATGTGCTTCGGCGCGTTCCTCGGGCAATTCGAGGAGACGCTGACGCTGCTGCCCATCGTCGCCGCGCTCACGGTCATGGTGGGGCTCGACTCATTCACCGGCTTTCTTATCAGCACCATCGCCTGCGGCTTCGGCTTTGCGAGCGCGATAACGAACCCGTTCACGGTGCTGCTGGCGTCGAGCATCATCGGCGCGAATCCGATGGGGCATATCTGGTACAGGATCGTGATCTTCATAGTGATGTACCTGCTGCTGATGCTGTTCGTTTACCTCTACGTCAGGCGCATCACGAAGGATCCCTCCGCGAGCCTGACCGCCGCGCACGACGAAAAGCTGCGCGAAAAAAACGCGCAGCCCGTTGAAAACGAATACAGCCCCGCAGAAGCAAAACGGATCCGCATCACCTATATAGTTTTCCTGCTCGTCTGCCTCGCAATACTGATAACCTGCTCCTCGGTCGCCGCGCTGCGCGATTACACGGTCGTGTTCCTTATCGCGTATTTCCTCATATTCGGCCTGCTCGCGGGCATCATCTGCTCCCGTAAGCCCGGCGCAGTGTTCAAAAGCTTTTTAAAGGGCGCCGTGAGCGCGCTGCCGAGCATCGTGTTCATCGCCATCGCCTCGTCGATCAAATACATCTTCGACGAGGGCGGCATCATGCCGACGATCGTGCACCATATAAACGAGCTCGTCGCCGGAAGGAATCTTTTCCTCATAGCGCTGCTGCTCTACGGGATCATCCTCGTGCTGGAGTTCTTTATCTCCTCCTCCACGGCCAAGGCGATACTCGTGATGGGCATGCTGGCGGTCGTCAACGTGGGCCTTTCAAAGCAGATGCTCGTGCTCATCTACACCTTTGCCGACGGCTATACGAACGTGCTCTTCCCCACCTCCCCGGTGCTGCTGATCGGGCTTTCGATGATCGAGGTCGACTATTTCAAATGGGTCAAAAAAAGCGCGCCGCTGTTCGCGGCGAACCTCGCGCTCGTTGTGCTGTTCATCTTCCTCGGTATCGTGATAGGCTACTAAAACCCAAACTCATGCATACGGAAAAGGGCCCTCTGCACCGAGGGTCCTTTTCCGTATGCTGTGCTGCTGTGCTGCTGTTCCGCACTTCAGATATGTTTCAGCAATTCTTCACGAACCGCGTCCATCCTCTCGTCCGAAAGACCGAAATCCATCCTGCGATAGCTCCACGCGGCGCGGCCTATGCCGTAATGGAGGAAGGCGGCGTTGATCATGCGGTACCATGCGAGCGCATCCTCGGGCGAAGCCTTGTCGATAACGCCGTATTCGCCGCAGTAGAGCGGCACGCTCTTTGCTTCCGCCGCCGCGACAGCCTCCGCCATAAAGGAGATGAAGAACTCGGTTGAAAGCCCTTCTTCGGACGGCAGCGCGTCGAGATCCACGCAGGAATAGATCTGCGTGCGGCGGCAGGCGGCCGCCATTTCGCCGTAGGAAGCGTACGCGGGCAGCCTGAGGTCGGGATCCATGGTCTCCATCCAGTACGCGCCCTGATGCGTGAAGATCAGCGGTTCGTAGCAGTGGAAATTGAAGATGATGTTTTCATCGACGGGGACGTCGATATCCTTTACGGAGACGGCGCTGTTGTGCCAGTACCCGCCCACGAGGATCGGGATCCCGGGCGCAATAGCGCGGATGCGGGCGATGCATTCGGAGGCGATGCGGTTCCAGACGGGGCCGTATTCCTTTTCGGTGACCTCGTTCAAAAGCTCGAAGGCGAGCATATCCGTATTGCCGCCGAAACGATCTGCGATGCGCTCCCAAAGCATCAGGAAGCGCTCCTGGTAGTATTCGTTCTCGAAAAAGCCCGCTTCGCCCTCGTTTTTATCGAAGGAAAAGCCCGCGGTCTTATGCAGGTCGAGCACCATATTGAGCCCGGCTTCCCTGCAGAGGGCGATCGTTTTTTCGAGCCTTAAGTATCCGCTTTCGCGCGGCTCGCCGTTTCGGTCCTCAAGCAGCTCGTAATCGACCGGCACTCGCACGTGGTCCGCTCCCCAGCTTTTGATGACCGGGAAGTCCTCGGGCGTGATGAAGGAATCGTAATGCTCTTCGGTATGCACGCACTGGGAGAACCAGCCGCCTAAGTTTATGCCCTTTTGATAGCCCAGCCAGGTTTTCACTGCTTTTAGCTCCTTTTCGCTCCTTTATGCTGCCGGTATCAGCCCTTGACGCTGCCGGCGGTGACGCCCTTGATGATGGACTTGGACAGGATGATATAGGTTATCATGACCGGCAGGATCGCCAGAAGGATGAACATATAGACCTTACCCATATCGAACTTGGAATAGTCCGCGCTCCTGAGCTGTGCGATCATGATCGGGACGGTCTTCATATCCGCCTTGTCGAGCAGCAGCGCCGGGATGAAGTAGTTGTTCCAGGAGCTGACGAACGAGAAGATCATCTGCACCGCGAGCGCGGGCTTGATCATGGGCAGCACGATCGTGTTGAAGGTGCGGAATTCGCCGGAGCCGTCCACACGGGCCGCGTCGATGACGTCGAGCGGGAGGACGCTTTCCATGTACTGCTTCATGTAGAAGAATACGACGGGAGCGGCGATGCCCGGAACGATCAGCGGGATGTAGCTGTTGGTCATGTTCAGCTTGAGCATCATCTGATAGAAGCCGAGCGCGGAGACCTGGGCGGGGATCATCATGATGGCCATGATGAAGGTGAAGACGAATTTCTTGCCCTTAAAGTCGTAGGCATGGACGCCGAACGCGGTGAGGGCCGAGAAATAGGTCGTGATAACTGCCGTTGAAAGCGCCACGATGAGGCTGTTGAGCATGCCGCGCGGGATATTGATGGAGCTGTCGTTCCACGCGTTGACAAAGTTCTTGAAGAAATTGCCCTGCGGCACGAGCGAGAAGCCCGTTGCAAGCTGTGCGTTCGACCTGGTCGAGTTGATGATCATCAGGTAGAAGAAGAACAGGCAGAGGATGCACAGGAAGATCAGGATCGAGTAAACGACTATACGCATCAGCGTCAGCTTGATCTTGCCGGCGGTATTTGCGCTGTTGGAATTTTTCATCATATAACGTTGCCCCTCCTTTCCCTGTGAGGCCTCTTCTGGTCCTTATACTGAGCGGAGAGCATCCTGTAAACGATCGCGCCGAGGACGCCGGTGATAATGAAGATGATCACGGAGATCGCGCCGGCCATGCCGAAGTTCTTGTTCTTAAGGTAATTGTTGAGATACATGACGAGAGTCCTCGTCGTCTCATTGGGCTGGCCCTTGCCGTTGGTCAGGACCTGCGGCACGTCGAACATCTGGATGCCGCCGATAAGAGCGGTGATCAGGCAGTAGACGAAGATCGGCATGAGCAGGGGCATCGTGACCTTGAAGAAGACCTGAACGGAGTTCGCGCCGTCGATCGTGGCGGACTCGAACAGGCTCTGGTCGATGCCCATGATGCCCGACATCAGAACGATCGTGGTGTTGCCGAACCACATAAGGAAGTTCATCAGGGCGATCATGCCGCGTACAGTCACACGGTGCGAGAAGAAATCGAAGCTTTGATCCAGCACCCCCCAGTTTTCAAGCAGGCCCTGGATGGGACCGACGCGGGAGAAGAGCGTGTAGAACAGCATCGAGAACGCCGCCGCCATGATCAGGTTGGGCATGTAGATGACCGTCTTGAAGAAGCCCTGCCCCTTGATGTTGAGCCGGTAGCTCGTGAAGAACAGCGCAAGAAGCATCGCTATCACGAACTGCGGCACGGCGCCGAGGATCCACATAATGAGGGTGTTCCCGGCATATTTGAGTATCAGTATCGTGCCGCCGGAATCCGCCGTGAACAGCTCCTTGTAGTTCGCGAGCCCGACGTAGTTCGGGCCGACCTGGCTCAGGCCGATGCGGTAATTCTCAAAAAAGCTGTTGTAAATGGTCAGGAACTGAGGTACCAGCGTGAACACGATGTAGGCAATGAAAAACGGCGCTATGAAAATGTATCCCCATTTCGCATAGCTGACGGATTTCAGCTTGCCGTCCCTTGTCAGCATCGGTTTTTCCATCGGATTCATCTCCTCCGTTGAGGCTTAATTAAACACTGCGGCAGGGTGCTCCCCTGCCGCAGTATTGAGTAGGATCAGGCTTCGGGAAGCTTGATGTTCTGGTAGGTCTCCTTGACGTACTGGTAGAAGTTCTTCATAGCGGTCTCCTTGTCGACGGAACCGTTGTAGAACTCCTGCAGCTTGTTCTGCAGGCCCTCGTTGAGGAGCTGGTCGTAGTTGGTGTGGTTCTCCCACTTGATGTTCTCGGCGAGAGCGTAGAAGACGGCGATGTCGTTCTGACCGTCGAGGATAGCGGTGTTGCCGTAGGTAGTGTCCTCAGCGAACTTCTTAACGACCTTGGTGTTGTTTACGTACTGGTTGTCGTCCTTGACCATCTTGGTGAGGACGTCCTCATTGACGGTGAAGGTCTCGAAGATGTCCTTGAGCATCTCGGTGTTGTCGCTGCCGGTAGCCGCGAGGAGCCAGGTGCCGCCCCAGAAGTAAGCCTGGGGCCCCTTGATGATGCACCAGTCGCCGACGCAGCCCTTCTCGGGATCCATGGCGTTGGTCATGCAGAAGTTGTAGTACCAGGCGGGACCGAAGAAGGTCATGGTCTTGCCGTCTGCGAACATCTGGTTGGTCTTCTCCTGATCCCATACGCCGGCGGTCAGGGTGTAGCCGTTCTCAATGTACTTGTCGGTCTGGTCGATCCAAGCGGTGATCTGATCGTCGAACTGGAGGTTGTCGTTCTCGTCGACCCAGGGCTTGGTGCAGTTGTTGGAGAATGCGCGGAAGGTCTCAGCGAAGGAAGCGGTCATGTAGTAGCCCTTCTCCTTGGCCTGAGCGGCGACTGCGTCGAACTTCTCCCAGGTGTCGAGCGCGGCCTGGACTTCAACGGGATCATCGGTGCCGAGAACGTCCTTGGCGATGCTCTTACGGTAGATGACGCCGGCGGGGCAGCACTGGAAGGAAACGCCCTTGC
>JAEEGL010393180.1_pt1 | contig 85313 bp, 88 predicted proteins | sample 9134231 | NCBI WGS metagenome assembly JAEEGL01 (sample SAMN16246548, study PRJNA631951) | gut metagenome | biome: gut microbiome; feature: rumen; material: fiber-attached | host: Bos | place: Iran: Karaj | collected 2018-10
AGTCGTAATATACACGGGGTATAACGAGAGCGAAGTGGAGCGAACCGTACAGGTATTACGAGGCCTTGGCAATGTAACCATCAAATTTGGGCGATACGTGCCCGGACATAAACCACACTACGACAGCGTGCTTGGTGTGATGCTTGCGAGCGACGGGCAGCACGCAGTTCGAATTTCATAAGAGGTGATTTTATGGTTAGATATTATTGCGATTTTTGTGGCAAAGATATTGACGATGACGAGAATCTGAGCGATCATGTGATGACGCTGCCATCCGCCTTATATGCGGTTGACGAAGACGAGAACGGACGACCGATCAAACAGCGCATTGCGTATGGGCGCGAGAAGGTTAACTACCTGGTCTGCCACGAGTGCTTCGCAAAGTTCATGCGAGTGAAGGCTGAGATCAAACGCGGGCGTATGTACGACGGCGTTCTCTAACACGTATCAAAGACACTACTTGTGCAACACGCACGATAGTGTCTTTTTTTATTGTTTATTACGTGTTAAAACAATCATCCAGCTCTGACGTGTAATCTATCTTACGCGATAGTAAACATTGTTTTTCGTCTATTTAACGTAAAACAAAACATAGAAAGTTGGCATAAAAATAGAGTTATCAGAGGATCCTTGCTGAAGGAACTTTTGATAACTCTACAATGGAAATATTGTCTTGACTTTTGGTCTCGTTTTGAGTATTATTATATTTGTGCTGTGAGGCATCAAACGCGAAACTCAACTGGAGTTTCTTGGGAGTTTCAGGGGAGTTTCCGAACTCATTTTAGCGCGTTCCAACTCACTCTTTTGAAAACGAAAAAGTGGCTAAAAGTCTGGAAATTTAGACGCCAAGGGAGTCCCGCTGAGAACTTGGGAATTCCCCGACGGGTCACCATCCGTTTTAAGCGGACGTGGCGGAATTGGCAGACGCGCCGGATTTAGGTTCCGGTGCCATAGGCGTATGAGTTCAAATCTCTTCGTCCGCACCACATGCAGGTATAGTGTAGCGGTAACACATTAGCCTTCCAAGCTGAGATCACGGGTTCGAGTCCCGTTACCTGCTCCATGTCGTCGCAAGCATCACTTGGCTTGCGACGATTTTTTTACGATGTTTGTCCTTTCCGCGCACCGTTGCGTTTCTTCCGTTTTTATGATATGATTCCGGAGAAGTCGTTCAAGGGGGGATCGTTATGAGCATCGTGAAGAAATACGCGCACCCCATCATCATTTTTCTGATCTTCGAGATCGTTGCGGTCACACTCTGGCTGACCAAGCACAGTCTGTTTTATCTGTTGAATTTCAGCTATATCGGCATTTCGATCGCGCTCGGCGTTTTCCTTTATATCCGCAGATACAAGCATGCGCGGCGGGTCGTGCAGCTTCTGGTGGGGATTTATATGCTCGTCTATCTCGGCCTGATCTGCAACGAAAACATGCAGATCGAGGGCTTCTGGTATTACCTGTTCACCGGCGTGTTCGAGGCGGCGACCATCCACTACGCCGTCGCCAAGATCTTCGGTCCGCTGATCTTCGGACGCGGCTGGTGCGGTTATGCCTGCTGGACGGCGATGGTGCTCGATTTTCTGCCGTATAAGGTGCCGAAGGAACCGAGAAAGAAGCTCGGCTGGATCCGGTATCTCACGTTTGCCGCGTCGCTGATCTTTGTGTCTTCGCTGTTTCTTGCCCGGGTCGGGAACCTGGAACGCATCATGTTTTGGGCCTTTATCGTCGGCAACGTCGTCTATTACGCGGTCGGGATCGCGCTTGCATTCGCATTTAAGGACAACCGCGCGTTCTGCAAGTATATCTGCCCGATCACGGTATTTCTGAAGCCCATGAGTTATTTCTCCCTGTTCCGCGTGAAATGCGACAAGGAGAAGTGCGTCTCCTGCGGCAAATGCAAACGCGTCTGTCCCATGAACGTCGACGTGACCGACAATTCCCGCAAACGCGAAAACGGAACCGAATGCATCCTGTGCATGGAATGCGTCAAAAGCTGCCCGAAAGACGCGCTGTGAGGGGACGCGGACGTTTTTAAACGCGAGCCGAACGAATCCTATATTCTCTTTTTTTCTTCCGGCCGATGAACCATTCGGTTCTTTTTTGCGACTGGATAAGTGAAGACGTCTTAAGAACAAAGGAAAAGAGGTGAGAACGTGATCGATTTTGAAACGTGCGTTTCGGACGTGATGCATCCGCTGGAACGCTTTGTAAAGTTCCGCATCGGGAATCTGCAGGATGCGGAGGACGTTTTGCAGGAGGTCCTGGTCGCGGCGTATCGCGGCGCGGAAACGCTTTCCGATGAGATCCTGTTCAAGCCCTGGATCCTCGGCATTGCGCGGAACAAGTGCAACGATTACTTCCGCGGGAAGGCAAAGCGGATGGAGATCCCGTTGGAATCGCTTGACGAAAACGTGCTGACGACCGGCATCCACGGCGTCACGACGAGGACGGTCGTTCGGGAAACGCTGGATCTGCTCGGCGACACCGACCGGCAGATCCTGTATCTCTTCTACTTCAGGGATCTTCCGCAGGCGGAGATCGCGCGCCGGCTCGGCGTTCCGGTCGGCACGGTCAAGAGCCGTCTTTTTCACGCAAAACAGCACTTCAAAGAGCTGTATCCCTATGAATCGAAAGGAGTCGAAATGATGAAGAACAGAAAACGCATGCCGGAATATCTTCCGGATTATCAGATCAAAGAAGCCGACGGCGAACCGTTCGCGGTTTGCTGGGAAGAACTGATGGGATGGTTTATCGTGCCGAAGCCCGGTGAATCGATCTCCTGGGCGATGTACGATTTCCCGAAGCGCAAACGCACCGAACAGTGCGATATGAAGGTCGTCGGCAAGGCGGAGGTCCACGGGATCGAAGGCGTTGAGATCGAAGCGGTCGAGTACGATCCGATGGACTGCAATCGCATCGAAGACGCGGACGTTTCCGAACGGCGTTTCGTCGCGCAGCTCACGGATACGCATTCGCGGTATCTCGCCGAAAGCCATATCGAGGACGGCGTGAAAAAGCTTTACACGTTCCTCGACGGCGACGATTTTCTTCTGAACTGGGGCTTCGGAGAGAACAACTGCGGAAACGAGACGCATATTGCGCCGAAAGGTCTTATCAAAAAGCACGGTTCCGTTGTGACCACCGCGAAACGGCCGTTTATGCTCGACGTCGTCGGCCGGTATGAAGTCACGATCAACGGGAAATCGTACGATACGATCTGCGTGATCGACGCCGGCGCAACCGGCGCATATGAAGAGGGTGTCGTTTCCGAACAGTATCTGGACCGGAACGGACGCACGATCCTGTGGAGACGGTTCAACCGCGACGACTGGATGATCGAGCGTTACAAACGTCCGTGGACGGAACTCCTTCCGGAGAACGAGCGCCTCACCGTCGACGGTGAAACGTACGTGCACTGGTATGATTGCATGACCGATTATATTCTGTAAGCAAAGCAATTAAGGATCCGTTATCCGACGGATCCTTTTTTTAATCGTCCTTTTCGTTATACGGCTTGTTCCATGAGCCGATTTCGATCAGATTTCCTTCCGGATCGGCGATATAGCAGGTTCTTTGTCCCCAGGGTTCGGTTGTCGGTTCCATCACCGGCGAGGCTCCGCACGCCACGGCTTTCCGGTACGCCGCGTCAACGTCTTCAAACGTATCGACGTAAAGCGCGATCTCAAATTGCCCGTTCAAGCCGTTTGTGTATTCATATCGGCGGCTCGTCATCTTCTCGAAATCATTCCGTCCGTACAGCAGAAACAGCGTTCCGTCCTTTACGAGATATACGTTGTCCGCGTCTTCCGTCTCTTTGATATCAAATCCGAGCACGTCTCTGTAGAAGCGGATCATCCGCGCCATATCCTTTACCAACAAACCGAATCCGTCCAGTCTCACAGGATTATTCCTCCGCTTTTATTACGCCGTTTACGGCAATCAAATGGATCTCCCCGTTCTTTGTCTGCAGTATAACCGGATCGAAAAAGCCGATCGTTTCGATCGTTTGTTCGTCCGCCGGATTCTTCTGCGAATCGCAGATGATGACGTACGAGGGAAGCGACGTCGCCATCAGCGCAAAGTATTGCTCGTCGTAAACGCCGTGGTGCGGCAGCTTCAGAACATCGCACGTCAGATTCCGCTCGCTGTAGATCAGTTTTTTCAGTTCTTCCTCTTCCGCATCACCCATAAACAGGTACGCTTTTCCGTCGAACAGCAGTTTCGTGATCAGCGATTGATCGTTGTCGCTTTTTCCGTCGAAGGGAACGGGAGAGACCCAGATCGAAACGTCCAGCTCGCCGTACTTCAACATCAGATCCTGCGAAAGATACGTGACTTCGGCGCTGCTTTGGCTGAGCGCCGCAAGAAGCTGCGCGTATTGCTTCGAGTCCTTTTCATACGACGGCAAGATCACGCGGCTGATCGGAACGTTTCTCACGATCGTATCCGCGCCGCCGATATGATCCTTGTCGAAATGCGTCAGGATCAGAAGATCCAGCTTCTCTACGCCGAGCTCCAAAAGCCGCAGAACGAGCTCGTCGCCGTCGCCGTTTTCTCCCGTGTCGATCATGATCGAAGCATCCGGCGCTTTGATCAGCAGCGCGTCGGCTTTTCCGACCGAGAAGGCATAGATCTCCAGCGTATGCGCGCGTTCGGAATGCGTGCAGCCGGACAAAAGAAGCAGCAATGTGAGGATGCCGATCAGGATTCGTTTCATAGATCCAGTATATCCTTTTTTTTTCGCGTTGACAAGTCCGCAAATCGTGATATAATGAATATACGAACAAATGTTCGCATTCGGAATAACGGAAGATGAAAGTATACGTAGGCGTAGAAAGTTATACGGACGAGATCGGACACATACGTCCGCACGTCGTGCATTGGCTGAACGGGCAGCGCTTCGAGATCCAGAAGGTCACCGAAGAGCGGCGCGGCGTTTGCAGCGCGTTCGGAGGGCGCGGCACGCGGTTTACGTGTCTGATCAACGGGAAGATCCGGTATCTGTATTTCGAGGGACCGAGATGGTTTGTCGACGCCGTGAAAAATTAGCCCGAAACAGTAGAAACCGAAAGGGAACTGTGTTATAATCTGAAAAAAAGACGGAGGTTCATATGGAACAGGAATACAGCAAAGAAAACGCAAGGGCGTATATCAAACAGCGGTTCATGGAACAGGGCGATTTTCTGATCCTGAAGGAAGAGGTCTTCGACCGCATGCTGGATCGTGTAATGGAACTGGATGAAGCGTTCATGGAATCCAGCGGCGCGAACGACGGCGAATTCTACGACGACGACAAGGCGTTCGATTTTCTTTTCACGGAGATGCAGAAATCGTTTGAGGATCAGAAGATGTACTGCATGCGTTTCGTGGAAGACTATATGGACTACAGCGAAGGATATCTCGACAGCATCGGCGCGATCGAGTGGGATTGACGCGGGGACGGAACGTTGAAGGTTCTGTTTATCGGCAACAGTCATACGTATTTCAACGACATGCCGCATCTGTTTGCCGGGATGTGCGAACGGCTTACCGGCGAACCGACGGAGGTCACGATGCTGGCATATTCCTACCGGACGCTTGCATGGCACTGTACGGAATACTTTTCCGTGCGGTTTGCGCTGATGTACGGGAACTATGATTACTGCGTGATCCAGCAGTTCGGGCATCCCGTTCCGCCGATCGAAGAAACCGAACCGTTTGCGGAGCGTCTGATCGCGCTGTGCAAAAAATGCGGGACAAAGCCGATTCTGTACGCGACGTGGGCGAAAAAGGACGAACCGGAAAACGCGGCGCTGATCAGCGGAATCTACCGAACGCTTGCCGAAAGATACGGGGCGCTGCTTGCGCCGATCGCGGAGCTGTACGCGCAGCTCGGAGCCGAGCATCCGGAAATCGATCTGTACTGGCACGACGGCTCCCATGCGTCGCCGAAGGGCGATTATCTGATCGCGGCGACGCTTGCGGCGATCGTATGCCGGCCGAAGGATCTCAGCGCTCTGAACGACTGCGCGATCGATTTTGACGTGCGGTTTGAAAACGGAGAGATCCCTTCCGCCGCAGAAAAAGAGGAGGACGCCGTGATCGAACTGGATCCGTGTGAAGCCGCGGTGCTGCGGCGCTGTGCGGAACGCGCAATCCTTTAAAAACAGAAAACGGCGAAACGAATGGGGAGAGGACGATCAAAAGCAGAAGGATCGATGTTCACCGTCGATACGGTGCACGTCGGGATCCTGGACGGCGCGCGCGCGATCGGCGTGCTTGCCGTCCTGTGGTTTCATTTTTGGCAGCAGACATGGCTGATGCCGGTGTATCAGACGCCGTTTCTGACCTGGATGGGTGTAAGCCGGATCAATCCGGATGCGTTCCGCCGCTGCGGATATCTGTTTGTCGACCTGATGCTCCTGATCTCTGCGTTCGTTCTGTATTTGCCGTACGCCAGGAGCGTTTTCTGCGGAACGAAGGTCGACCCGGTCGGAACGTTCTTTAAAAAACGATTTGCGCGGATCGTTCCGAGCTATCTTCTTTCTGTTATCGTGATGTTTGTCGCCGCGATCCTTGCGGGGAAATACGACGGCCGCGCAGGCTTTGCCGTAAAGGATCTGCTCACGCATCTGACCTTTACGCAGATGGCGTTCAACGACACGTATCTGTTCACGTGCATCAACGGCGTGCTTTGGACCGTCTGCATCGAGGTCTGTTTTTACCTGATCTTTCCCTGGATCGCGAAAGCGTTTCGAGCGAGGCCGTTTCTGATGTATGCGGCAATGATGCTGACCGGTCTTGCATTCACGTTTGAGATCGCGATGAAGGTTTCAGAGCCGCGTGTCATGGTCAACCGGTTTCTGACGTTTCTGCCCGTATTCGCAAACGGGATGATGGCGGCGCATCTGTACGTCTGGTATGCCGCGCGCGTTCGCAGAAAGGCGATCCCGTCGATCGTCGGAACGGCCGCGTTCCTTGCGGCAACGTGGCTGATCCTGTTCCTGATCAGGCGCTGTGCGCTTTCCGGGAAATCTCAGCAGATGTGGCAGATGCAGTATCGCGTCGTGCTGTCGCTCGTCTTTTCGGTATGGCTTCTCGGGATGGCGATCTCGGCAAAGCCGATTCGGAAATTGTTTGACAACAGAATACTTGCGGCAATCGCCGCAGTGTCGTATAATCTGTATATATGGCACCATTGGGTGATCGTGCATCTAAGGGAAAGCTTCGGTGCAAAGAACGGCGGCGACATCGAAAAGATGGGCGGGGAAACGCAATGGACGCTGACTCTGCTCGGCCTGATCACGGCATTTCTGATCGCAGAGCTCGTTACATATCTGGTCGAACGACCCGTCGCAAGACGGATCCTGAAAATAAAAAAGGAGAATTAGCATGCATATCACAGCGAAAGTCAACAATGTTTGTTCCACGAAGGTCGATTTCGATCTGATCGACGGAAAGGTGTACAACGTCGCGTTCACCGGCGGCTGCAACGGAAATCTGAAAGCGATCGGAAAGCTTGTTGAGGGCATGGAACGCGAGAAGCTCGTTTCGATCCTGAAAGGAAACACCTGCGGACCGAGCAGCACGTCCTGTGCGGATCAGCTCGCCCGTGCCGTTGAGCAGGCGGAGGAAGCATAATGCTTTATCTCGGATATGACATCGGCGGGACAAATATCGCTGCGGGGATTCTCGACGAAGAAGATCGCCTGATCGTCAAGGATTCTCTGCCGTTCCCGCGCGGAAAAGGCACGGACGCCGTCATTGCGGTCTGCAGAACGCTATTTGATACGCTGATGGATGCGGCCGGTATAAAGGAAAACGAGATCGGAGGCGTCGGCGCAGCCGTACCCGGAAGCGTGGATCCGGAGTCGGGCGTTGTGATCGACGCGCACAATCTCGGTTTCCATCATACGCCTTTGCGTTCGCTTCTCGGTTCCGCGCTGGATAAGCCTGTCGCGCTTGTAAACGATGCGGACGCGGCAACGCTTGCAGAGCATCGAACGGGCGCGCTGCACGGAACGAAGACGTCGATCATGATCACGATCGGCACCGGTATCGGCGGCGGTCTGATCCTGAACGGAACGCTGTTCCGCGGCGGACGCGGAAACGGAACAGAGCCGGGGCATATGGTTCTCGTGAACGGAGGACGGAAATGCACCTGCGGCATTTCCGGATGCGCAGAGACGTATTGTTCCGCAACGCGCTTGCGGACAGACGGCGAGCAGATCGGACTCGGCGACGCGAAATCCGTGATCGATGCGGCGAAAAACGGCGCGGCTGATGCGTCGGATCTGTTTGCACGCTACGTGGACGATCTCGGAAGCTATCTTGCTTCGCTGATCAATCTGCTCGATCCGGAACGGATCGCGATCGGCGGCGGCGTTTGCGGCGCAGGCAGTTTTCTCTTGGACCCGCTGCGTGAAAACGTGCAAAAGAAATGCTTTTTCGAGACCTGTCCGGAGATCGTCAGAGCGACCGCCGGAAACGACGCCGGGATCATCGGCGCCTGCCTGATTGCAAAATAAGGCAACAAAAAAGGCCGGTCTTCCGGCCTTCTTTTTTTATACGGTATATCCGCCGTCACAGCACAGTACCTGTCCGGTGACAAACGCGGCGTTCGCAAGATAGAATACCGCGTCCGCAACATCCTGCGGCGTTCCGAACCGTCCGAGCGGCGTATCAAGACGGAACGCTTCTGTGTCCGAATCGGAAAGATGTGCGTTCATAGCGGTCGGGATCAAACCCGGCGCAACGCAGTTGACGGTAACGCCGCTCGGTGCAAGCTCTCTTGCAAGAGACTTTGTAAAACCGATGATCGCGGCCTTCGACGCGGAATACACGACTTCGCACGATCCGCCGGATACGCCCCAGATGGATGACAGATTCACAACGGAACCGGCGTTGTCCCGCAGATCATCGTACAGCTCGCGCGTGAGCCGCATCGTGCCGCGCACGTTCAGGTCAAATACGCGGTCGTACGCTTCGTCTGTTGTATCGCAGAAGGGCGCCTGCGGAAGCGCAATGCCGGCACAGTTGACCAAAATGGATACCGTTCCGAGTCTGCGATGCGTCTCGGCGATCATGCGCGTCACGTCGTCCGCGTCGGTAAGATCGCAGCGTACGCAAAGATATGCCGCGTCCTTCGGGAACGAAGCGGCGAGCCGATCGATCGACGCTTTGTTCCGGCAGTACTGCAGTACGACGGGATATCCCTCGGAAATGAACTTCAACGCAACGGCGGAACCGATCCCGCCGGAGGCGCCTGTGATCAGAACGATGTTTTTCATGGCTCACCCGTAAACGAAACCGTTTTTATCATACCGTCAAACGGTTCGACGTATCCGTCGCCGTCGCGGTTCAGAAGCGTAAACACGTAGGTCTTATCGGCGTTGACAACGTAAAGGATCAGTTCGTGTTCGCCCTGATCGATCCGGACGCTGCATGCGACGCGCTTTGCGGCGTATCCGCCGACGCTGCAGTCAGTAATCTCAAGCACCGTGATCGATTCGTAACCGGTCAAGGAAGAGAGCGCCTCGTTGTATTCCGACTGCGTAAAGGTGTCGAAATACCAGTTCAGCTCCGTCGTATAGATCGTGATCGAACTGGAATGAAGCGGATCGCCGTACGGTGCAAAGCAAACGATGCCCGCCTGCTCGACGCGTTCAAACGGTTCCGGAACGGAAAAGGAGTACGATCTGCCTTGATAGTGGCCATGTTCCGCGGAGGCGCAGCCGATCAGAAGAAGGAGGCAGAGAAGAAGCGCAAATGCCTTTCTCATTCCGGTTCCTCCGTAACGCCGAGGATCTCACCGACGTACATTGTGTGCGTATCTCCGTCGGCATAGTAGCGATCGACAAGCGTTTTGTCTTCGATACGGTCTTCGTTCAGATCCTGACGGAACAGGATGCGGCATTCGATATGATATCTGCATCCGGCGAACCCGTCCTGCCCGCCGAAACGGTTCGCAAAGAGCCCGGCCGAGAGCGCGTGCATCTTATTGACGTCGCGTCCGGAGCGCGTTCCGCAGAACGCAAGCGCTTCGGACATCGTACCGTACTCCGGGACACTGACCGTAAACGTGCCGGCGTCGGCAAGGAGCAGATGCGTGTGTCGGCTTTCGCGAACGTAAACGGTAAACGTCTTTTTCCCCCAGATGATTCCGAACTGCGCCCATCCGATCGTCATCGGATTCCCTTTGACCATCAGAAACGCGCCTTTCGGAAGCTGCTTTATCGTTTCGTGCATCCAGTCCATATTTCGACCTCCGGATATGATTTCATATTATAACGGATACGGCCGGAAAAAACCAGTGGCAAATAAAAAAAGAAGCCGCGGGGCTTCTCTTTTTCGTCTTCAGACGTCGTCGTGCATGAATTCCGTTCTTCGAACGTTGCGTTGGAACAGCATCACGATTCCCCAGATTCCGCCGAGTCCGACAAGAATATAGAGGATCGTTGTGATCACGGAGCCGACGCCGAAGATCCAGGTGACAAGATTGAAATTGAATAAACCGACAAGAAGCCAGTTCAGCGCGCCGACGATCATCAGAATCAAGGCAACGATATTCATGAAATCACTCCTTTCACGCCGTTAGTATGAACGGTGTGAGGCGTGATTATTCTCCTTTTTTTCGGGAAAAATCTCAATTTCAAAACGATCGAAGGAAACAGGTTCCATAAAATCGCTTTGACGAAACTGCGTATGGGAAAACTGCTCAAGTTCCCGAACGTGCTTGGAAAGTACGACGGGACGCGCAAGATCAAGCGCCTGGCAAAGCTCGTGAAGAACCGGCATCCAGCCCTCTAAATCGAAGGGTCGTGCGAGAGCGAACTCCCGCACGACTTCCGATTCGATCTTTTGATGATTCAGTGTTTTCGCCCAGATACGCATTATTTATTCTTGGCGAACCAGCCGTAGAATTCGGCGCAGCCGGTGTCTTCATACGTTCCGATGAAGTTGCAGTATACGTTGTAGGCAGAACCGACGTTATGCTGCCAGACGGAACTCAAGGCGTGTACGTAAACCGTCTCGCCGGTCTTTGCGATAGTCATCTTGACGATGGTATCATTGCCGACCGTGTTGTTTTCCACAACGGTCGCCGTGATGCGGATGCCGTAATCGCTCGTTGCGTACTGCGTCGGATTTGCAAGCAGCTCTGCGATGGAGATCGCATTATCGCCCTTTTCCTTGACCTCGCGATACGTCTTGCTCTTCAGATAATGCTTGACGAATTCGTTCTTGTCGGAGAGACCTCTCATTACGGTGAACTTGGTCGATCCGGGTTCCGCGCCTTCCTTGACAGCTTCCAGAGTGATGGAGGAGGTGCCGTAGAACGACGGATCCATCGTGATCTGGAAGGTGAAGTTGCCTTCGCCGTCGACCGTTACGGAACCGCAAAGTACGTTCGTCGTATTGTCGCTCGTCGCGGTCAGCGTCGCGCCGGGCAGCGTTTTGCCCGTAACGAACAGCTTGCCGGACTTGTCGGCGCGCATCAGAGAGATATCGGAATTCACTTCAAGCGTCATGGGCTCGGGAACGAACTTATACGCATGGATCGTGATTTCCTTCGTATCGGATACGCAGTTCGGCTTCGAGGCGACCAGCGTGACAGTCTCTTCGGTATCTTCGGTCGCGTCGGGGCTCATGGTGTAATCGTACATGAACACGCCGCCGGTGTATACGGTCGTCGCAACGCCGTTGACCGTGAGCTGGGCGGTCTCTTCGTCGATCGTGCCCTGAATGGTCACGGTGTTGGATTCGGGAGCCATAATGGTTCCGTTCTCATCGGGTACCGGAGACTGAACCGTAATGTTCAGTTTCGGGAACGAACGCGTGAAGGAAGGACAATTGACTTTGTACTCCGACCCGTCCGCAGTCCGGATCTTGATATCCGGCGTGAAGGTCTGCGTCGACTCCTCCAAAGGCGTGTTCGGATAGAACACCTCAACGGGGATCTTGACTTTCCGCGCGACCGCTTTGTCATCCGTGTTGGTCCAGGTGTAGTCGGCCTGATTCGGGAAAGCGATCGAAACGGTTCCGTTCGAAGGAATCATAACGGTGATGTGCACGCGTTCGACTCCGTCGTCATCGACGGTTTCAAGCAGCTCTGCGTTCGTATCATCGAGCGTAGCAGGCGCGAGCGTAGCAGACGCCGCCGTCGTCACAGGATCGTCATGACCGGCGTTTTCGGGATCAGCGGGCTGAGAAGCGACGGGACCGTTCGCATCGTCGGCCTTGTTGCACTTGAATTGGTCCTTCAGCAGGTACCAACCGACCGCTACGAGCGCACCGATGATCACGACGATGATCGCGATCAGCAGAACGGTAAACAGCGTGCTCTGCTGCTTTTTGCCCTGCTTGCGTTTCGGGGGCGTCGGTTCGTATTCAAAGGAATCCTCATCTTCGAGCGCTTCTTCGTCGTTATAGAAGCTCTCTTCGACTTCCTCTTCGGCTTCCTCGGGCTCGTCGGGAAGTTCTTCCTTAACGGCAGCAGCCTTTTTGACAACGTCCTCGGGGATCGCCTGTTCGACCTCCTCGACGGCGTCCGCCGCTTCGTCGGCGACTTCCTCGACGGTCTCTTCGATCGGTTCGACGACTTCTTCCGCTGCTTCGGAAACGGCCTCTTCCGCTTCCTTGTGCTGTTCGGGCACGATCCATGACGGACGGCTGAACCGCTTGGTCGGCTGAATATCCTCTTCGGGAGCGGCAGGCGTTTCAACCTCCGGCTCGCCCTTCAGATTGGCAGCACAGACTTTGCAGTACGTCGCATGGTCGGGATTGTATGCTCCGCACTCCTTACAGATCATATATATACCTCCTGATAATCGGATTTTTCTGGATACATTATATCATAAAATTTCACATAGAAGTGACTAATATGTAAACAATTTTAGTTTTCTTGTTTTTTTCACCGTCTTGTGATATAAAATGGTTTCGGATTTGATCCGTTCCGAATAGTATGATAGAAAAGAAACACGGATGGTATGACGATGATCTACTTTGACAACAGTGCCACGACGCAAACGTTCCCGGAAGCCGCAGACCGCGCGCGCGATGCGATGACATGCGGGTTTTACAATCCTTCGGCCGCATACGGCGCCGCATTTTCCGTCGAAAAGCAGGTTGAGGAAGCAAGGGCTTTCGCGGCATCTCTGATCGAGGCACGTCCGGAAGAGATCATTTATACCTCCGGCGGGACCGAATCGAACAATATGGCCGTGTACGGATCGCTTCGTCCGATGCGCGGAATGAAGCGTATCGTAACGACGGAAACGGAACACCCGTCCGTTTTCGAAACGGTGAACGCTGCCGCAAAGACGTTCGGACTTGAAATCGCGTACGCGCCGCTCAGACCGGACGGTACGGTCGACGTCGACCGCCTTCCGGAGGTCCTTACGCCCGAAACCGGATTTGTCAGCGTGATGCACGTGAACAACGAACTCGGAAGCGTCAACGATCTCGGCGCGATCGCAAGGAAGGTCCGCGCGCTTTCGCCCCATGCCGTATTCCATTCGGACGGCGTACAGGCGTTCATGAAGCTTCGTCCGGGCGCGCTGCCGGTCGATCTGTATTCCGTCTCCGCGCACAAGCTGCATGCGCCGAAGGGCGTCGGTTTCCTGTATGCATCCGGATCCGTTCGCTTCGCAGGCGGGCAGACCGGCGGCGGTCAGGAACGGAATCTGCGCAGCGGCACGACCAACGTTCCGGCGATCCTCGGCTTCGATACGTCGCTCAGGATTTATCGCTCGAATCTTGCGGAATGGCACGCGCGCATGCGGCGCGTCAAGGAACGGCTTTACCGCGATCTGACCCAGATTCCCGACGTCATTCTGAACGGTCCTTCGATCGAACAGGGGGCTCCGCATATCCTGAACGTTTCGTTCTTGGGCGTTCGCGGAGAGGTTCTGCTGCACGCGCTGGAACGGTACGGGATCCTTGTTTCGACCGGTTCGGCGTGCGCTGCGAAAAAGCAGGGCAAGAATCGCGTTCTGAATGCGATCGGCATTTCCGGCGCAAGGCAGGACGGCGCGATCCGGTTCAGCTTCTGTCCGTTCAATACCGAAGCGGAAGCGGATGCCGCTGCCGAAGCGATCTCGGAACAGGTCCGCGTTTTAAGAAGATATAAAAGGAGATAATATGAACAGAGTTTTGCTCGTGCGATACGCCGAGATCCATCTGAAGGGACTCAACCGTCCGTTTTTTGAACGGCTGCTCGTCGACCGCATCAAAAAGGCGCTCGAACCGATCCGTCCGAACGTGGAACGCGAACAGGGTCGCGTCTTTATCTACGACGTGCCGGAGGATTCGCTTTCCGTTTGCGTAGATCGCCTTTGCCGCGTGTTCGGGATCCATTCCGTAAGCGTCGCGCGGTGTGTGGAGAAAGACTGGAATGCCATTCGCGCCGCCGCCCTTGCGGAAACGGGCTCTTACGCCGCGTCGAAGGAAAAGCTGACGTTCAAGTGCTTCGCGCGCAGAGCGGACAAGCGGTTTCCCATGACGTCCGACCAGCTTTGCCGCGAACTCGGACACGAGATCCTCGAAGCGTATCCGAACCTTTCCGTCGACGTGCATCATCCGGAACTGTCCGTTACGGTCGAGATCCGTCAGACGCACGCGTTCGTATACAGCGGCGAAGTGCTCGGCGCCGGAGGCATGCCCGTCGGCTCCAACGGGAAGGCAATGCTTCTGATCTCCGGCGGGATCGACAGTCCCGTCGCCGGATACATGATCGCAAAACGGGGCGTACAGCTTGACGCCGTGCATTTTTACAGTTATCCTTATACAAGCGAACGCGCGCGGGACAAGGTGATCGAGCTGACGAAGCTCGTTTCCCGCTACGCCGGCATGATTCATCTGTATCTGGTTCCGTTTACGGATATTCAGATGACGATCTACGACAAGTGCCCCTCGACCGAAACGACGGTCCTGATGCGCCGTCTTATGATGAAGATCGCGGAGCGGATCGCAAAGGATACCGGCTCGCAGGCGCTGATCACCGGGGAATCGATCGGGCAGGTTGCCAGTCAGACGATCGAATCGCTCTGCGTCACGGACGACGCGGTTTCCATGCCCGTTTTTCGCCCTTTGATCGGCTTCGATAAGGAAGAGATCGTGGAAAAAGCGCAGAAGATCGGAACGTTTGAAACGTCGATCCTGCCGTATGAGGATTGCTGCACCGTGTTCGTGCCGAAGCATCCGGTTACAAAACCGAAAGTGGACAAGCTTCGGGAAAGCGAAGCGCTCGTCGATTTCGAACCGCTGATCTGCAAAGCGATCGAACAGACGGAAAGAATGGACGTTCAATCCGTATGATTGAACAGAGAGGAAAGGAGACGAAAACATGAAACTGGTATTTCGCATTATCGGCATCGTTGTCGTCGTGATCGTACTGCTCGCGGCGCTGTTGTATTTTCTGAATGAAAAGGGCGTTCTGAAGGGACCGATCTCGGAATGGATCACGAACGTCAAGCAGGATATCGTCAGCATCTTCCATCACACGGAAGATATGGTCAACGATATGGGAGATTCGGATAAGCCGGTCACGGATTCGATCAATATTCCGTGATCGGGATTTTGCCCTTGACAAAGCCGGAACCGGATGCTATGATACTTTCGGTTCCGATATCTGGGTGTAGCGCAGTTTGGTAGCGTGCTTGAATGGGGTTCAAGAGGCCGGAAGTTCAAATCTTCTCACCCAGACCATGACCGCTGAGAACGACGGGTTCTCAGCGGTTTTTGTTTTATGCGCGCTTTTTTGAAAAATCTTTCGAAAACAGTAGATATGGCGCGACTTCCGTGTTAAAATGATAACAAATCTTATTGGGAGGATACTATGGAACGAACCGTTGCTTGGACGAAGTATAACAAAACGGAACTCAGAAAACTCGAGACGACCGCGAAAGAATACCGCGCGTTTCTCGATGCGGGGAAGACCGAACGCGAATGCGTGAACGGCGCGATCGAACGCGCAGAGGCAGCCGGATACCGCGACCTCAAGAAACTGATCGCGGCGGGCGGCAAGCTGTCCGCAGGCGACCGGGTGTATGCGGACTGCATGGGCAAGGCGATCATGCTGTTTATCGTCGGCAAAAAGCCGATGGAAGCGGGCTTCAACATCATCGGCGCGCATATCGATTCGCCGCGCATGGACCTGAAGCAGAATCCGTTGTATGAAGACACCGGTATTGCGTATCTCGACACGCACTACTACGGCGGCATCAAAAAGTACCAGTGGGTGACGCTTCCTCTCGCGCTTCACGGCGTCGTCGCCAAAAAGGACGGAACGCTCGTGAACGTCGTGATCGGTGAAGACGACGCGGATCCCGTATTCTGCATTTCGGACCTGCTGATCCATCTTTCGGCCGACCAGCTGCAAAAGAAAGCCGCGACGGTGATCGAGGGCGAAGAACTGAACGTGATCATCGGCGGCATCCCGCTGAAGGACGAAGAAAAGGAACCCGTCAAAGCGAACGTTCTTTCGATCCTCAAGGAGAAATACGGTCTCGAGGAAGAAGACTTCCTTTCCGCCGAAATCGAAGTCGTTCCCGCGGGCAAATGCCGTGAGCTCGGCGTCGACCGCAGCATGCTTCTCGGCTACGGACACGATGACCGCGTCTGCGCGTTCGCACAGATCAAGGCGATGCTCGACGTTAAAAACACGCCGGACTTTACCTGCTGCTGCATCCTTGCAGACAAGGAAGAGATCGGCTCCGTAGGCGCAACCGGCATGCACGCGAAGTATTTCGAAAATACCGTCGCCGAGGTCATGAACCTTACCGGCGAGTATTCCGAACTGAAGCTTCGCCGCGCGCTGACGAACGCGCGTATGCTGTCCTGCGACGTAAGCGCCGGCTATGATCCGAATTTTGCGGGCGTTTTCGAGAAAAAGAACAGCGCGTTCCTCGGTCAGGGCGTTTGCTTCAACAAGTATACCGGCGCGCGCGGCAAGAGCGGATCGAACGATGCGAACGCCGAATACATGGCGAAGCTCCGCAACTGGATGGACGATGCAAAGGTGCGTTATCAGACCGCGGAACTCGGCAAGGTCGACGCGGGCGGCGGCGGAACGATCGCGTATATCTGCGCGGAATACGGCATGGAAGTCATCGACAGCGGCGTCGCCGTTCTGTCCATGCACGCGCCGTGGGAGATCATCTCCAAGGCGGATCTTTACGAAGCGTTCAAGGCGTACCGCGCATTCCTTGTAAAGGCACAGTGATCGTCTGTTTGAGAAAGCCGGGATTTCCCGGCTTTCTTTTTTTACGGAAAGAACGCACTTGCAACAATTGCGCGAATGCTGTATAATCAAAAAAAACGGAGGTGCGGAATTGATTCAGCTCATTTTCGGAGAAAAAGGGTCCGGTAAAACGAAGAGAATTCTCGAGATCGCAAACAGCGCTGCGGAACAGGCAAAGGGCAGCGTCGTTTTTATTGATGAAGATGAACGGTACATGTACGACCTGAATCTTTCGGTCCGGTTCATCAACGCTGCGGAATACAGGATCAACGGTCCGAAAATGTTTTACGGTTTTCTGTGCGGTATTTCCGCATCGGATCACGACCTTGAATGCATCGTGATCGACAGCTTCATGCGCATCGTTCATCATGAGCTGGATACGTTAAAAGAACTGTTCGAGCAGCTCGGATCGTTTTCGAACGAACACGGGATCCGTCTTGTGATCTCGCTGTCCTGTTCGCCCGATCAGCTTCCGGACTTCCTGAACGCTTACACGGACTGATAACAGCCGACAGAATCAGCACGTTCATCCGTCCGACAGGACGGATGATTTTTCACAAAAGGGCAGGAAACTGCAAACGGTAAACGACAATGTACGACGATTACGAAACAGATGATTTCTTCGGGAAAAGATCCGTCCGCAGACGGGTGATGATCCTGACCGCATGGCTGCTGTCGCTCCTGATCGTTGCGAGCGCAACGTTTCTTCTGACGCGCCATTTTCTCCGCGAACGGTATGAATCGGACCCCGAGGAGGGGCTTTTGATCCGAACCGTGCGTGATGCAAGGAACGTCATCCGGGATCACTATTTTTATTACACGGATGACGAGACGGCGCTGACGGAAGCGGCCCTGAAGGGACTTGCCGAAGCGACAGGGGATGATTACGCCGAATACTTTACGGCAGAAGAGTACGAAAACCTGCAGAAGCAGAATCAGGGCTCGTTTGTCGGGATCGGGATCCTCACACAGATGAACGACGAGGGTTCCGTCGAGATCATCGAAGTCTATGAGAATACGCCTGCGAGCGAAGCCGGTCTGCAGGCCGGCGATATTCTGGTCGAGATCAACGGCGTTGACGCGGAAGGGAAGGATCTTGCGACGTTTCTGAGCAATCTGAACGCGCAGGACGGCGTTGAGAATACGCTTCTGATCAGACGCGGAGACGAGCTGATGACGTTCACCGTGATCCCGCGCGAAGTCCGTACGCCCACGGTTTCCTACCGGATGCTGACCGATACGATCGGGTATATTCGCGTGATGAAATTCCACGGCGAATGCGTTGAGGAAACTAAAAACGCGATCGAACAGCTTCGGAACAGCGGGATGAAATCCCTTGTGTTCGATCTCCGGGACAATCTCGGCGGATCGCTCAACGACGCGCTTGACATTGCCGATATCTTTCTGCCGCGGGATTACGTGATCACTTCGCTCAGGACCCGCTCCGGGGAAGAGACCGTCTATAAAACGCAGACCGGCGGGCTCGATATGCGGATGGTCCTGCTTGTCAACGGGATGTCTGCGTCGGCGAGCGAGCTTGTCGCGGGCGCATGGAAGGATCACGGCGCGGCGTATCTGATCGGAACGCGCACGTACGGGAAGGGGATCGTTCAGTCGTATTTCGGCATCAGCGAGACCGGCGGCATGCTGAAGATCACGACCGAAGCATATTATACGCCGAGCGGCGTGTGCGTACACGGAGAAGGCATTGAACCGAATCAGGTCGTGACGCTTTCCGAGGAAGGACAGCGGTATTCGATCACGACGCTTCCGTTTGAACTGGATACGCAGCTGCAGGCTGCGATCGCATATCTGGAGGATTGATTATGCAAAGATTTGACATTCTGGATCGTTCACTCTATCCGTCCGGACTCGACAAGATCGAATGGGTCAGACGGAACATGTCCCTGCTGAACGGGATCGAAGAACAGTTCCGCAGAGAATTGCCGTTCAAAGGACTGAAGATCGCGCTTTCCGTCCATCTGGAGGCGAAAACGGCTTATCTTTGCAAAGTCCTGAAAGCCGGCGGCGCGGAAATGTACGTCACGGGCAGCAATCCGCTTTCGACACAGGACGACGTCGCCGCGGCGCTCGTGCATGAGGGAATGTCGGTCTTTGCGATCCACGGCGCTTCGCCCGAAAAGTACGACGAATGTCTGTGCAGCGTGCTGTCCTGCGAACCCGATCTCATTATCGACGACGGCGGCGACCTCGTTACGATGCTGCACACAAAACTCACGCATCTGATCCCGAAGATCCGCGGCGGCTGTGAAGAGACGACGACGGGCGTTCACCGCCTTCTGTCGATGGAAAAGGCCGGCGTGCTTCGTTTTCCGATGTTCGACGTCAACGACGCGCAGTGCAAGCATCTGTTCGACAACCGTTACGGAACCGGTCAGTCGGTATTTGACGGGATCGACCGTACGACGAATCTGATCGTTGCGGGGAAGACGGTCGTCGTAGCCGGTTACGGCTGGTGCGGCCGCGGCGTTGCGATGCGTGCCAAAGGACTCGGCGCGCGCGTGATCGTTACGGAGATCGATCCGGTGAAGGCGATCGAAGCCGTTATGGACGGGTTTTCCGTCATGCGGATGGAGGACGCTGCGCGGATCGGCGATCTGTTCATCACCGTCACTGGCATGCGCGACGTGATCACGGAGACGCATATGCGCCGCATGAAGAACGGCGTTCTGCTCTGCAACGCGGGACATTTCGATGTGGAAGTCGACGTCGCGCGGCTGAAAGAGATCGCGACGGAAACGCGCGATATGAAGCCGAACATCAAAGGATACCGACTCGAAAACGGAAACTGGCTGTACGTCCTGGCGGAAGGACGGCTTGTGAACCTTGCTTCGGGAGACGGACATCCGGCCGAGATCATGGACATGAGCTTTGCGATCCAGGCGCTTTGCGCAAGAGAGATCGCGCTGCATCCGCCGAAAGATCCGCGCGTCTACAGCGTTCCGGAGCGGATCGACGCCTACGTTGCAGAAGAAAAACTCAAAAGCCTCGGCGCGGCGGTCGATGTTTTGACGCCCGTTCAAAAAGAATATGCGGATTCTTGGAAAGTTTAGGTTTACAGATTGATTTCTTTATGTTATAATATCAAAGTTAAACTGGGTAAATCCGTGTAGACGGATTCGTTTTGAATACCAAATTCCAACAGGGGGAACTGAAATGAAATTCTACACCGCGAATGAGATTCGCAACATCGGCGTCTTCGGACACGGCGGCGAAGGCAAAACGACCCTGACGGAGGCCATGCTTTACAACGCAGGTCTCGTCGATCGTTTCCCGAACAATGCACCCACCACGGACTTTGATCCGGAAGAGATCAAGCGCTCGATCTCCATCAATATGGCGCTTGCGCCCTTAGAGTGGAAGAACACCAAGATCAATCTGATCGACGCTCCCGGCTTCTTCGATTTCTACGGCGAAGTCACGGCGGCCATGGCGCTTTGCGATGCAGCACTTATCGTGATCAGCGCGGTTTCCGGCCCGGCAGTCGGTGCGGAAAAGACCATGGCGATGTGCAAAGAACAGCACAAGGCCCGCATGATGGTCATCAATCAGATGGACCGTGAAAACGCCAATTTCGAAAAGACGATGCAGACCGTCAATGAGAAGTTCGGCGTAAACGTCGTTCCGATCCAGCTCCCGATCCTCGAAGGCGGTGTGTTCAAGGGTTACGTTGATATCGTCAACATGAACGCCAAGATGTTCGAAGGCAAGGGCGAAAAGGAAGTCGCGATCCCCGCGAACCTCGAAGCCGAAGCGCAGGAACTCTATGAGAAGCTCACCGAAGCCGCAGCGGAAGCGGACGAAGATCTCATGATGGAGTATCTCGAGACGATGGAGCTTTCCCGCGAGCAGATCCTGATGGGTCTTTCGAAGGGCGTTCTGGACGGCGACATCACGCCCGTCTGCTGCACCTCCGCGCTGAACAACATCGGCGTGACCACGCTGCTTGACTACATCCTTCATTATTTGCCCACGGCGGCTGACGCGAAGCTTCCCAAGGCGTATAAGAACGGGGAAGAGATCGAACTCACCAGAGACGGCAAGATGGTTTGCCACATCTATAAGACGGTCAACGATCAGTTCGGCAAGTACAGCATCGTGAAGGTCCACCGCGGCGTTCTGGACGGCGGCGTTGCGCTGTTCAATGCGAACCAGGAAAAGAACGAGAAGCCGACGGCGCCCGTGATGCTTCGCGGCAAGAAGAGCATTCCGGTTGACAAACTCAACGCCGGCGATATCGGCGCGATCCCGAAGCTTCAGCTTTCCAACACGAACGATACGCTGTGCGATGCGTCCGATGTCGTGAAGATCGAGCAGGTCCGGTTCCCCGAACCGTGCATCAGCCTCGCGGTCACCGCAAAGAAGCAGGGCGAGGAAGATAAGGTCATCGGCGGCCTCAACAAGCTTCTTGAAGAGGATCCGACGATCTCCATCGAAAAGAATGCAGAAACCGGCGACGTGCTTCTGAAGGGTCTCGGCGAGATGCATCTTGACGTTACCTGCGCGAAGATCCGGAACAAGAGCAACGTCGAAGCACAGCTTGCAGATCCGCGCATCCCGTATCGCGAGACCATTCGCGCGACGGCGGAAGCGGAAGGCAAACATAAAAAGCAGTCCGGCGGCAGCGGTCAGTTCGGCGTCGTTCAGATGCGGTTCGAGCCGGCGCCCGAAGGCGTTGACTTCGAGTTTGTCAATGCGATCGTCGGCGGCGTCGTTCCGAAGGAATACATTCCGGCAGTCGAAAAGGGCCTTCGCGAAGCGATGGTGCACGGCGTTCTCGCCGGATACCCGATGGTCGGCATCAAGGCCACGCTCTACGACGGAAAGTATCATCCCGTCGATTCCAAGGAAGTTGCGTTCAAGAGCGCGGCAAGACTGTCCTATAAGGCGGCCTGCATCAAGGCGAATCCCGCGCTGACCGAGCCGATCTACACCTATTACATCTGGGTACCGAACGATAACGTCGGCGACATCATGGGCGACCTCAGCCGTCGCCGCGGCAGAATGCTCGGTATGACGCCCAGCAACGGCGGTACCGAGATCGTCGCGGAAGCGCCGCTTTCTGAGATGTTCAAGTATGCGACCGACCTTCGTTCCATGACGCAGGCGCGCGGTTCCTTCCGCAGCGAGTTCACCCGTTACGAGGATGTTCCCGCCGATCAGGCGAAGAAGATCATCGAGCAGGCGAAGCGCGAAGACGAAGAAGAAGAATAATATCGAACCGAAACAGAACGGGAGCGCAGATATGCGCTCCCGCTTTTTTGCGTTCCCGATCCGAAGGAAAACCCGTTCGATCGGCTATTTGTTGTGGAAGTAATCGAAAACGGCTTTTGCGGCCGGGAAATTCATGCCGCGGACCGCGGCCAGTTCTTCGATCGACGCTTCCTTGATGCGCTCGACCGTCAGAAACGTATCGAATAAGCGCTTCTTACGCTTATCGCCGACGCCGCTGATCTCGTCGAGACGGGAATACAGCGCGCTTTTGCTGCGCAGATTCCTGTGATACGAGATCGCAAACCGATGCGCTTCGTCGCGCAGACGCTCGATCAGATGCAGCGACGCGCTGTTTTTGGGGATCAGGATCGGCTCGTCCTGATCCGGTAGATAAATGATCTCGTCCGATTCGGCAAGCGCGCAGATCGGGATATGAGAAAGATTGCATTCGGACAGCACTTCGACGCCAACTTCAAGCTGCGTTCTGCCGCCGTCGAGAACGATCAGGTCGGGAAACTCGCCGTCCATGGATAATCTTCTTGTGAGCACTTCTCGCATGGCGATCAGATCGTCGCCGCCTGCGTCGGAGCGAATGCGGAAATGCCGATACGCCGATTTGTCGGGCTTGCCGTCCCGGAATACGACCATGGAAGAAACGGTGTTCGTACCCATCAGATGCGAATTGTCGAAGCATTCGATTCGCGAGGGGATCTCTTCGAGCCCGAGGATGCCGGACAGTTCTGCAAGCGCGCCTTCGCTGCGTTCCCATTCGCGCGTGCGAATGCGGTCGTTCTTGGCAAGCAGAGCCGCGCAGTTCTGCTTTGCCATATCGGTCAATTGATGCTTGACGCCGCGCTGCGGAACAGTCAGGGCAACCTTTCTGCGCCGTTTCTCGCGCAGCCATTCTTCGATCGCCGGCATGTCGGTGCATTCCTGTGCCAGAAGGATGAGAGGCGGGATCTCGATGCCGTCCTGTCCGTAGTACTGCAGCAAAAACGCATGCAGCCATTCGGCCGGGGAATCATCGCCGTCTCCGTCAAGAGGGAACGCATGCGTGCCGATCACCTTCCCGCCGCGTACGAACAGAGAAAAAACCATGCGGGAACCGTTCAGCGAATCGACGGCAAACACGTCCGCCGTCAGATCGTTTGCGTTGATCGCCGCCTGTTTTTCCCGCAGAGCGAGCGTGGCCTTCAATTTGTCACGCAGGAGTGCGGCGCGTTCAAAGTCAAGCGCATCCGAGGCTTCCTGCATCTTTTGTGTGAGATACGGGATCAGGTCCCCGCTTTTCCCGTTCAGCAGGCGGATCGCCTCGTGCAGATACGCATGGTATTGTTCGCGGGAAACGGCTCCGCTGCAGGGCGCGCAGCATTTTCCGATATGGCGGAGGAGACAGGGACGTTCTCCGCGTGCGAGCATATTTGCGATGTTCTTTTTACAGTGTCTCAGCGGAAACAGATCGTAAACAAGCCGGAGCTCTTCCTGTACGGACGGACCGACGATGTATGGGCCGAGGTAGGTCGCGCCGTCCGGTTTCACGCGGCGCACGATCTCGATGCGGGGGAAATCCTGCTTCATATCGATGCGGAAATACGGGAAATGCTTGTCATCCTTCAGCAGGATATTGTATTTCGGCATGAATTCTTTGATCAGATTGCTTTCGAGAGAAAGCGCTTCGACCTCGCTGTGCACTTCGATCGTTTCAAAGTCCGCAATATGTGAAACCATTGCGAGCACTTTCGGAGAGTGATTTTTCGAAGCATGAAAATACTGCCGGACGCGGTTTTTGAGTACTTTCGCTTTTCCGACATAAATCACGGTTCCGGTTGCGTCGAGCATCTTGTATACGCCCGGTTTGTCCGGTAAAAGCGCGATCTTATCTTCGAGGATCGTATTCATGCGCGATCCTCCGTCAGGGCGCCTGCCCGCAAAAGCATTTCATAGAGCAGGGGGGCAGGGAGACCGACCACGTTGAAATAATTGCCTTCGATCGAATCGACGAACACGGATGCAAGTCCCTGCACTCCGTACGATCCGGCTTTGTCAAGCGGTTCTCCGGTGGAAACGTACCATTCGATCTCCTTGTCCGTCATGGGGCGAAAAGTGACCTTCGTAACGGAACAGCGGATATCGCAGTACTCTTTTTTCAGAACGGCGAGTCCGGTATAGACGGAATGAGATCGTCCTTGCATGCGTTTCAACGTGCGAACGGCGTCCTCGGGAGATTTCGGTTTGCCGATGATCTCGCCGTCCAGTTCGACGACCGTATCCGCACCGATCACGCAGGCGTCCGGCCGGATTGCAAGCGCGAACGAAGCCTTCTGATGCGCGAGATGCATAACGGTCTCCGCGGTCGAGCATCCGGACGGAACGCGCTCCGCCTCGGTGCATACGACCGTTTCAAACGGGATCCCCATAAACTGCATGATCTCGTGCCTGCGGGGCGACTGCGAAGCAAGAATCAGTTCCATGAACCCTCCCAGAGCAAGCCGACGGGGCAGTGATCGCTGCCCTGAATTTCATTGTAGATCAATGCATCCCGAATGCGGGAACGATCCTGTTCTCGCACGAGAAAATAGTCGATCCGCCATCCGGCATTGTGCTCGCGCGCGCGGAACCGGTAGCTCCACCAGCTGTAAGCTCCGGTTTTATCCGGATACTTCTCCCGGAACGTATCCACGAACCCGGCGTCGAGAAGCGTTCCGAACATGGATCGTTCTTCATCGGAAAATCCCGCGTTGCCGCGGTTCGGACCGGGATTCTTCAGATCGATCTCACGGTGCGCAACGTTCAGATCGCCGCAATAGATTACGGGACCTTCCTTTGCAAGTTCGACCAGATACGAACGGATGGCGCTTTCCCATTCGGTCCGGAAGGGAAGCCGCTTCAATCCCTCCTGCGCGTTCGGCGCATATGCCGTAACAAAGGAGAACCCGGGATACTTCAGCGTGATCGTTCGTCCTTCGGAGTCAAAACGAAGATCTCCCACGCCGTACAGCACGCTGTCCGGTTCTTTCTTGGTGAAAACGGCCGTTCCGGAATATCCTTTTTTCTCCGCGCTGAAAAAGAAGGATCGGTATCCTTCCGGTCGGTAATCCGTCTGTTCCGGCTGCAGCTTTGTTTCCTGCAGCGCAAGAATATCGGGGGATTCGGCTTGCAAAAACGTGTCGAATCCTTTTTGCAGGCATGCGCGAAGCCCGTTTACGTTCCAGCTGATCAGTTTCATGCATCCATTATATATTTAAAAGCGCGTATTGACAAGTAGATTCATTGATGATACTATATCTGTATCATATGAAACGGAAATAGTTGAAAATGAGCAGCGTTTATGATGTCGAAAGGTACGCGCGCCAACTATCGGATACGATCCTGTTCCGAGGCGTGACGGTTGACTGGATCAGAAACTGGCTGTCGCAGTCAAATTCCGAAATTCGGGAGTATGAAGCCTGCTCGTATCTGTTTCACAGATCGGATACGGCGGATCATTTGGGCATCATTCTCAGAGGATCGGCGGACGTTAACCGCGTCAGTCATGACGGTCGGATGCATATGAGCATCCTGAAGAAAAACGACCTGTACGGAGCAGCCTCTCTGTTCGGCGGGAAGCACGCGTTCGGCATCGATATCAAGTGTATCGAAAAAACGCGGGTATTGATCATCTCTGCCGACGAAATGCTTGATCTCTTGTCCGAAAACAGAACGATCCTTTACAATTATCTGCATTATCTGAACGGACGGATCCGGTTCCTGAGCAAACGGCTCGACGCGTTCTCCAAGAATACCGTTTCCGCCAAAATCATGACGTTCCTGTCCTCCGAAGCGACCGGAGGGATCTGCAGGATCAAGAACTACACGAAGCTTTCCGAATCATTGTGCGTCAGCCGGGCAACCTTGTACCGTGCGCTTGAAACGCTTGAATCGGAAGGGAAGATCAAAAGAAACGGAAAAGAGATCACATTACTGGAGGAATACAAATCATGAAGAAAACTGCTGCAATCATACTCTCGATCCTGTTCGTATTCTCGTTCCTTGCGTGCTCGAAGCAGGGATCCGAAGGAGAAGCGCCCACTGAGCCCGCAGAACCGATCCGCGTTGCGGCGCTTGCCGGCCCGACCGGCATGGGCCTTGCATACATGATGAAGGACATGCAGGATTCGTATACCGTCGAACTGTTCACGGCGCCCGATCAGGTGACGGCAAAGGTCATCAACGGCGAAGTGGATATTGCGGCCGTCCCGATCAACCTCGCGTCCGTTCTGTATAACAAGACGGAAGGCAAGGTCAGCGTGATCGGCGTCAACACGCTCGGTGTTCTGTACATTCTTGAAAACGGCAACACGATCGGCAGCATTGCAGACCTCGCCGGCAAGAAAATTTGTTCCACGGGTCAGGGCAGCACGCCCGAATACATTCTGCAGTATCTGCTTGCCGCAAACGGTCTTACGGATTCCGTTGAGGTCGAATTCTACGCGGATAATTCCGAGCTGATCGCGAAACTGGCTGACGGAAGCGTACAGATCGCACTGCTTCCCGAACCGCACGTATCGATCGCTTCCGCGCAGAGCGAAAACATTCGCGTTGCACTGAAGGTGAACGATCTCTGGAATGAACAGAACGATACGCAGCTCGTTCAGGGCGTTTATATCGTTCGCAACGATTTCCTCGAGGCAAACAAGGCGCGTGTGGACGCGTTCCTGAACGATGCACAGATCTCCGCGACGAAGGTCGTCTCCGAGGAGGATGCGGCCGCGGTCATCGTTGCGCAGGGCATCATCGGCAAGGAGCCGATCGCCAAGAAAGCGATCCCGAACTGCAACATCACGTTGATCAAGGGCGAGGAAATGCATAAGACGGTTGCCGCGATGCTGCAGGTCCTGTTTGATGCAAATCCGAAATCGATCGGCGGCAAGATGCCCCTTGACGATTTCTACTATGTCGGCGATCCTTCGTAAACTCATTAAAATCTGCGTTCCGATCGCAGTCTATATTCTGATCTGGCAGCTGCTGTCGATGCTCGTCGGCAGCAGCTTGCTGCTTCCGTCGCCGAAAACGACGTTTGACGCCGCGATCGGCATCTTGTCTTCCGCGTCCGGATGGAGGGCGATCCTTGCAACGGTGATCCGTATTTTCATCGGCTTTCTTGCCGGCTGCGCGATCGGCATTGCGCTTGCGGTTCTGACCGCGTCCTTCAAGACGATGAACTGGATCCTCAGTCCGCTTCGTACATTGATCAAGACGACGCCGATCACTTCGTTTGCGCTGATCCTGCTGGTTTCCGTCGTTTCAAACGCCGTTCCCGTTATCGTGGCGATGATCGTAGTCGTTCCCATGATCTGGCGTACGACGGAGGAGTCGATCCTCGGTCTTGATAAAAAGCTTTCCGAGATGGCCGACGTCTTTCTTACTCCCTGGAAAAAACTGATCCACGTGATTCTGCCGCAGATTCTGCCGCAGCTGTTTGCGACGGCTTCTACCGCTCTGGGCTTTGCTTGGAAAGCCGTTATCACGGCCGAGATCCTGTCCCTTCCGGTTCACGGCGTCGGCCGGCAGATGCAGTACGATAAGTATTATTACGACATTCCGAGTTTGTTTGCGTGGACGATTCTGATTATTCTGCTGTCGGTCCTTGTCGAATCCGTTTTGCGTCTGCTGTTGAGAAAGGCGGGGAAGCGGTATGATTGAGATCAGGAATCTTTCTCTTCGGTTTGATGAGAAAACCGTTTTCGAGCACAGTGACTTTTCGTTCCCGGACGAAGGGATCGTTCTGATCTCGGGCGTTTCCGGGATCGGAAAAACGACGCTTCTCCGCGTGCTGTGCGGACTTCTGAAGCCTTCCGGCTGCGTTTTAACGGGAACGGAAGGACGGAAATGCTCCTTTGTGTTTCAGGAGCCGAGGCTTCTCGAACATATGACCGCGCTGGAAAACGTCGCGCTTGTATCGGATAAAAGGACCGCGGAAGACCTTCTGCTTCGTCTGAATATGGAGCAGGAACTGCACCAGAAAGCCGGAGAGCTTTCCGGCGGTCAGAAGCAGCGCGTTTCGATCGCGCGCGCGTTCGCCTATTCCGACGATATCGTTCTGCTCGACGAGCCGTTTTCCGGCCTGGATGAGCAGAACAAACGCACCGCTGCGGAACTGATCCGCACTGCCAGACTGGCCGTTGTCGTCTCGCATGATCCGACCGACGAAGAACTGCTGAAACCGGACAGAAAAATACGGCTTTGACTTGCACTTTTCTCGCATATGTGGTATGATATCATATCAATAATATGCGGAGGAATGCAAATGGGTATCGTCGTTCGCGATAAACGTTTCCCTTCATCTACCGGAATCTGCGACGTTCGCTACAGAATTTGGGCGCCGGATGAACCGCGCGCATGCGTACAGATCATTCACGGCATGGCGGAGCATATCGAACGATATCATGATTTCGCCATGTTCCTTGCCGAAAACGGGATCCTTGTTTTCGGCATGGATCTTCCCGGACACGGAAAATCCGTCGGAAAAGACCAGCCTTTGGGGTATTTCGGCGAAAAGGACGGATGGGATCACCTGATCGCAGATAATAAAACCATGCACGATGCCGTTATGAGCGAGCATCCTTCTTTGGCGTGCATCCTGTTCGGTCATTCGATGGGCAGCTTCCTTGCAAGGACGTATGCCGGACGGATGGGCGTGGACTTTGACGCGTTCGTGTTTTCCGGAACGGCAGGCGCAAATCCTGCGCTTCCGATCGCGAAAGCGCTTGCCCGCCGCGCCGTAAAGAAGGGGGACGGCAAAAAGCCGAACGAGACCCTGAACAAGCTCAGCTTCGGCGCATACAATAAAAAATTCAAAGATGCGCGCACGGAATATGACTGGCTTTCTCGCGATGCCGCAAACGTCGACAAATACGTCGAGGATCCGCTCTGCGGCTTCGTGTTTACGTCGAGCGCCTTCTGCGACCTGTTCACCGGCCTTGCCGAGGTTTCCGGCCTGAACTGGGCGAAGCGCGTTCCGAACCGTCCCGTCTTTCTGATGTCCGGTTCAAACGATCCGGTCGGCGGCATGGGAAAAGGCGTGAAACAGGTCAACCAGTGGCTTTTGAAGAGCAACCACCGCGTTTCCATGAAACTCTATCCGGAAGGCCGTCACGAAATGCTGAACGAGACGAATCGTTCGGAAGTGTACGGCGACGTTCTTCTGTTCATTGAAAGCGTCTGTGCGGCGGGTGAAATGAAATGAGCATTCTTATCTATCGCGATCCGAAAACGGTCGGCGTTGCCGCAGCGACGCTGATCGCATCGCATCTGATCGCCGATCAGAAATTCGTATTCGGAGCGGATTATCACGAAATGCTTCTTCCGACGTACGATTCGCTTTCCGCGATGACGGAAAACGGGCTTCTGAACTGGAATGAAGCGCACGTTTATCAGCTGTTTGAGTTTCTGCCCGACGAGAACGGCGAGCAGAGGATCGCGAATCTGCTCGGGAAAGCGCTTTTCGCGAAGACGGACATTTCGGACCGGCAGTACTCGGTTCCGTTCTCCGCAACGATGCCGCCCGAATCGACGTCCGAATTCTTTGAGCAATCGATCCTTGAAGACGGCGGATTCGACGCGGTTCTGATCGCAGTTCGTCACGACGGTTCGCTTCTCATGAACCGGTCCTGTGACAGTGATCCGGAAACGCATGTGGAACGGGACGACGGAGACGGGTTTATCACCGTCGGTCTGTCCGCGCTGATGCAGGCAAAGCATCCGATCGTTGTTGCGACCGGATTAAACAGTGCGGAAGCAGTCAGAACGATGCTGAAAGGGAACATCACGGAATCGCCCGTTGCGGCGCTTCGCCTGCATCCCGGCGCAACGTTCCTGCTGGATGAAGAAGCAGCGGAACTGCTTTGATTAAGAATAACGTTTTTATACAGTGATTAGGAGGGAAAACCATGTCCGGACATTCGAAATGGGCAAACATCAAGAATAAGAAAGAAAAGACCGACGCGCAGAAGGGTAAGATCTTTACGAAGATCGGGCGCGAGATTGCGATCGCCGTAAAAGAGGGCGGCGGAGCGGATCCCGCAAACAATTCCAAGCTGCGCGACGTTATCGCAAAGGCGAAAGCGGCAAACATGCCGAATGACAACATCTCCCGCTCCATCAAAAAAGCAAGCGGCGACGGCAATGCCGTCGATTATGAAGAGGTCGTATATGAAGGATACGGTCCCGGAAACGTTGCCGTCATCGTCAACGTTCTGACCGATAACCGCAACCGCATCGCTGCGGAAATGCGTCACATCTTTTCCAAGAGCGGCGGCAACATGGGCGCGTCCGGTTCGGTTGCCTGGATGTTCGATAAAAAAGGTCTTATCGTGATCGAGCGCACCGCGCTGATGGACGAGGACGAGGTTATGATGCAGGCGCTTGACGCTGGCGCGGAAGATTTTATCGCGCAGGACGATGCGTTTGAGATCTACACCGCGCCCGCGGATTTCTCCGCCGTGCGCGAGAATCTTGAGAATCTCGGCTTCTCGTTCCTTTCCGCCGAGATCAGCCAGATCCCGAAGAACACGACCAACATCACCGATCCCGAAACGATTGAAAAGATCGAACGGTTCCTTGAACGGATGGACGACAACGACGACGTTCAGGAAGTGTTCCATAACGGCGTCTGGGAAGAAAAAGAATAATATTCGCGGCTTTTTTACAGTAAGGTTAACAGAATAGCAAAGGAGGTTCTATCATGGCGATTTCTGTCTCGAACGAAATGGGAACCGTTTCCGTTTCGGAAGATCTGATCGCAACCATTGCGGGATATGCTACGGTAGAAAACTACGGGATCGTCGGTATGTGCGCGCGCAGCGCCGGCGATGCGATCGTTGAACTGTTCGGAAGAGAAAATCTGCAGAAGGGCGTTCTGGTCGAGAAAGTCGGCGACAATCAGGTCGACGTTTCTCTTCATGTTGCGCTTCAGTACGGCGTTTCGCTTCCGGCTGTTTCACAGAACACAAAGCAAAACGTACGGTATCGAATTGAAGACCTGACTGGAGTCTCTGTTCGCGACGTGAATATCTTTGTGGAAAGTATTCGCGTTCAGTAAGCGATTTTCGGAGGTTTGAGCATTGAGCAATCAGAAGATCAGCGGTGCAGTGCTTCGGGATCTTTTCCTCGGCGGCGCCGCAAATTTAGAGAAAAACAAAGCATACATCGACTCGCTCAACGTATTTCCCGTCCCGGACGGCGATACGGGTACGAATATGTCGATGACGATGCAGGGCGCGGTTAAGGACCTGCGGTCCATGCCCGATACCGTTTCGGTCGGCGAGGTCATGGATGCGGTCGCGCTCGGCGCGCTCAAAAATGCGCGCGGGAATTCCGGCGTTATTCTGTCGCAGCTTTTCCGCGGCTATCAGCAGGTCTGCAAAGGTCAGAAAGAGATCACGGTTCACATGCTGTCCGAAGCGCTGGAGGCAGGGACGAACGCCGCGTACAAGGCGGTCCTGAGACCGAAAGAAGGAACCATTCTTACGGTTTCCAGAATGATCTCGCAAGCCTGCGCCGTCGTTTCGAAACGCAATCAGAAGCTTACGCTCGACGCGCTGCTCGATAAGGTCCTTACCGTCGGACAGGAAGCGCTTGACAATACGCCGAACCTGCTTCCCGTGCTGAAGGAAGCGGGCGTCGTTGACAGCGGCGGTTTCGGTCTTCTGACCGTTTACCGCGGTTTCAAAGCGGTCCTGAACGGCGAAGACATTCCCGATATTGCAGAGGAACCCGTTGTTCAGGTGCCCGAAGAGCTGCCGGAAGGCGCGGATTTCGATCATTTCTCCACCGAAGAGATCGAATTCGGCTATTGCACGGAATTCTTTATCGTCCGTCTGATCGACGGATTCTCCGAGACCGACCTCGAAAAACTGCGCGATCATCTTGTCCGCGTCGGCGATTCCGTCGTCGTTGCGGCAGGAGACGACTTTGTCAAGGTGCACGTTCATTCGAACTGTCCCGGCAAGATCCTGCAGTTTGCCATGCAGTACGGCGAGCTTGATCGCATGAAGATCGAAAACATGCGGGAACAGAACCGTCAGCTGATCGAAACGAAAAAACGCAACGAGCGTGAGTTCGGCATCATCGCCGTCAGCGCGGGAGACGGGATCGACGATATTTTCCGGAATTTCTCGGTCGATCGTATCATTTCGGGCGGTCAGACGATGAATCCGAGCATCGACACAATCGTAAACGCCGTCGGCCAGTGCAATGCGAGGAACGTTTTCGTGCTTCCGAACAACTCCAACATTATTCTTGCCGCACAGCAGGCGAAGGATCTATGTTCCTGCAACGTGATCGTTCTTCCCACGAAGACGATTCCGCAGGGGATCGCCGCCGCAATGGCGTTTAACCCGGATCTCTCGCTTGAAGAAAACGAAACCAACATGCAGGATGCGGTCAGCGAGATCGTTTCCGGTGCCGTTACCTACGCGATCCGTGAAACGCAGTACAACGGCAACAAGATCAAAGAAGGCGACGTGATCGGACTTCTCGACAACGACATTGTAACCGTTGCTCCGTCCGTGAACGAAACGGTTGAAAAGACCGTGGCGTTGATGATTGAGAAACGCGATATCGACGATCCGATCGTCAATCTTTACTTCGGCGATGCTGTCGACGAGGATGAGGCGAACGAGCTTGCCGAATCGCTGCAGGATCGTTTCGAAAATGCCGAGTTCATTGTAGCACGGGGCGGACAGCCGCTGTACTACTATTATCTATCCGTTGAATAAAGGAACGAGCCGCCGAAAGGCGGCTCGAACAATATGATGAACCTTTCAGATCTGAAGGGGATCGGTCCGAAGCGGCTGGCTCTGTTTTCGCAATTGCATATCGAATCTCCGGAGGATCTGCTTCGGTTTTATCCGCGGGAATACCTCGACTATTCCGTCACGACGCCGATCGCCCGTTTGATCGAAGGCGACCGCGTTTCCGTTCGCTGTACGGTCATATCCGAACCGACGGTGTATTATGCCAAAGGCATGTATATCGTTTCCGTACGTGTTTCCGACGGATCCGGAAACGCTGTGCTGCGCTGGATGAATCAGCCTTACCGCCGCAATCAGTTTCATGTCGGAGAAACGTTTCATGCAAACGGCACCGTTTCCAAAAAACACGGTACAGTTCTTTATAATCCTGTGATCGACCGCGGTAGCGGGGGGATCCTTCCGATCTATCCGACTGTAAAGGGTCTGTCGCAAGCCGTCATCCGCGACGCCGTTTCCGCCGTTCTTGATGCGAATGAAATGACGGATCTCATTCCGTCGGAGTGGCTTGCCGCATACAGCCTTTCGGATCTTCGCTTCGCGCTTCGCAATATCCATCAGCCGGTTTCTTCCGATGCGCTTGCATCGGCCAAGGAGCGGCTTTCCTTTGACGAAGCGTTCCTGTATTTTACGGCGATCCGTATTGCGAAGGATGAAAGAGAACGGCATAACGGTTTTGCATTTCAAACGGACGGCTGCAAAGAACGGTTTATGCGTTCGCTTCCGTTTTGCCCGACGGATGCGCAGCTTCGCGTGATGAACGAAGTCGAAACCGATATGCGCGCAGACCGTCCGATGAATCGGCTGATCCAAGGGGACGTCGGCTCCGGCAAAACGCTCATCGCCGAATATGCGCTGTCCCTCGCTTCCGAGAACGGGAAACAGGGCGTTTTGCTTGCGCCGACGGAGATCCTGGCAGAACAGCACTGTCAATCCCTGAAAAGGCGGTTCGGAAGACTTTGCCTGTATACCGGAAGTCTGCCGCAAAAAGAAAAAAACGAGATCCTTAACGGGATCGAGAGCGGCGCGTACGACGTGATCGTCGGAACGCATGCGCTTCTTTCCGATTCGGTTCACTTCCGCGATCTGGGCCTCGTAGTTACGGATGAGCAGCACCGGTTCGGCGTCGCGCAGCGTGCAAAGATCGAAGCGAAAGGCGTAAGACCTGACGTGCTCGTCATGTCTGCAACGCCGATCCCGCGCACGCTCGCGCTTCTTTTGTACGCCGATCTGGATTTGTCCGTTATTGATCAGCTTCCGCCCGGCAGAGTGCCGGTCAGAACGTTTCTCGTGCCGCAGAAGAAACGAAAGGATCTGTACCGTCATCTGTCCGACTGTGCGCAAAACGGGGAGAGGGCTTATGTCATCTGTCCGCTGATCGAACCGACAGAGGGGCTTGAAGGGCTGTCCCTGGCCGAGATCGAATCGGAGCTCAAAGAACTGCTGCCGGACGCAGCCATTGCTTCACTGCATGGACAGATGCCCGATTCGGAAAAGAACCGGATCATGAACGCGTTTCGCGACGGGTCTGTTTCGATCCTGATCGCTACGACCGTGATCGAGGTCGGTGTCGACGTTCCCGAAGCGACCGCTGTCGTGATCGAAGGCGCCGAACATTTCGGCCTTGCAACGCTGCATCAGCTTCGCGGAAGAGTCGGCAGGGGAGACAAACCGTCGTCCTGCTATCTCCTTTGCCGGAAGCTGACCGAACAGTCCAAGCGAAGAGTCGAAACGATGCTGGAAACGACCGACGGATTTACTGTTGCGCAGCGGGATTTCGAGATCCGGGGAATGGGGGATCTGTTCGGCGTTCGACAGAGCGGAGAAGCCGGATTGAATTCCGTTTTTACCGCCTGTTCTCCCGAAACAATCGAAAAAGCCGTCCGTGCATCAAACGAAGTGTTTTCGCTCCCGAAAACGCAGTACAACCTGCTGATCGAAGAGGCTGTGAATCGATACCGCTCCTTTTCGGACGTAGCGCATAACTGAAAAAGATCGCCGGTCTTCGGCGATCTTTTTACGGTTTACCGCATCATGGAACTGTTCATATTGTTCTGCGCGTATGCGATCATGCGCTTGACCATTTCTCCGCCGACCGATCCGGCTTCACGGGAAGTCAGATCGCCGTTGTAACCCTGCTTCAGATCGACATTGAGGGAATTGGCGACTTCATATTTGAAGTTCTGCAGAGACTGTTTGCTTTCCGGGACCAATGCTCCGTTTCTGCTCATTTTTGTATTCTCCTTTCACTGTTAATGAAGATTCTTTTCCGCATATGCGATCATACGCTTTACCATTTCACCGCCGATGCTGCCTGCTTCGCGCGAGGAAAGATCACCGTTGTATCCGGGCTTCAGATCGATATTCAGAGAAGACGCGACCTCGCTCTTGAAGGACTGCAGCTTGCCTTTGGATTCGGAATTCGACGAACCGTTACGAGTCATGTGTTTCACCTCCTTGTGTTTTCTTACTTCTACTTTCTGCAGGAAAGCGCAAAATATGATCGGTAAAAAATGTAACTTTTGCGGGAGAAAAAACGGTCCTTGATTGATAGGATCGAATGTAGTATAATCAATTGATAAATTAGGGGGAAACTTTCATGGCAGAAGCAAACTTTATTTCGAATGAAGAGCTCGCTCTGCAAAACGATATTGCGCAATCGATCGCTCGCGAAAATGAAGGACGATCGCTTACTTTCTTTGTAGAAACGTTCGGATGTCAGATGAACGTTCGCGACAGTGAAACGATCCAGGGCGAACTGTCGGAAATGGGTTACACCGCCGCAAGTGAAAAAGAATCCGCCGATCTGATCCTTTATAATACGTGCTGCGTCAGAGAACACGCCGAAAAGCGTCTGATGGGCAATATCGGCGCCCTGAAGGAGCTTTACGACCGGAAACCCGGCATGATCATCGGCGTTTGCGGATGTATGATGCAGCAGAACGGCGTCGGGGAGAAGCTCCTGAAGCGTTTTCCGCACGTCAGTCTCGTATTCGGCACGAACGTGATCTATCGGCTGCCCGAAATGATTCGTCGCGTCATGAACGGAGAGCGCGTGCTCGTGATGGACCGGGCCGGTGATTCGATCGCGGAAGGTCTGCCGCAGCTTCGGGACAATCCGCGCAGTGCATTTGTAAACATCACCTTCGGCTGCGATAACTATTGCTCGTATTGCATCGTTCCGTACGTGCGCGGCAGAGAGCGTTCCCGTGATCCGAAGGATATTCGCGACGAAGTCGCATCTCTTGTGCGAAGCGGCATCACCGAGATCACGCTGCTCGGGCAGAATGTCAATTCCTACGGAAACAACGGGACGGCGGGGATGACGTTTGCCGAGCTCCTGGCTTACGTTTCCGACGTGCCCGGTCTGAAGCGCCTTCGCTTCATGTCTTCCCATCCGAAAGATCTGAACGAAGACGTAATGCAGGCGATCGCATCTCTTCCGAACGTCTGCCATCACGTGCATCTTCCGGTTCAGTCCGGAAACGATGAGATTTTGAAACGCATGAATCGCCGATACACGCGGGAACGGTATCTGTCGATCGTCCGGCGCCTTCGCGAGCTCGTTCCGGATATTGAATTTACGACGGACATTATCGTCGGTTTTCCCGGCGAAACCGAAGAGGCGTTTGCCGATACGATGTCGCTTGTGGACGAAGTCGGATTCGCATCCGCATTTACGTTTGCATATTCTCCGCGACGCGGCACAGTCGCTGCCGGAATGGCCGATCAGATTCCCGAAGCGATCAAGAAGGACCGTCTGAAGCGCCTGAATGAACTGCAGGCCAAAAAGACGGTCGAAAACAATGCAAAATACATCGGTCATGAAGGGGAAGTCCTTGTTGAAGGATTCGACTGCCGCGGCGAGCAGACGATGCTTTACGGCAAGTATCAGAACTTTAAAATGGTCTATTTCCCGGGCGACGCCGGGCTTCTGAACCGGTATGTTCCGGTTCGCGTAACCAAACTGTCAAAGAATTCTTTATTGGGAGAAATGATCCATGCATGAATTGAAAACGTATCTTGAATTGAGCGAACAGCTGAAGGCGGATAAGCCGTTGATGGACCTGATCGAAACGTATGAAGCGGAAACCAGGAAACTGATGGATCTGCTCCAGGACCCCGATTACGATGCGCAGGAAGCGATCCGGCTCACAAATGACGTCGAATACATGTCCGGCCAGATCTCGGCGAATCCGCTGTACGCAAAATTTGCGGCTGCAAAAGAAGCGCTTGACAAGGCGCTTCTCGAAAAGGCGGTCAAAACCATGCCGTGCGATTGCAACTGCAGCACCTGCAAAGCCGAGTGCAGCTCCCGGGAGGAAAAGAAATGAACGAATTGACGCCGATGATGCGCCAATACATGGAAGTCAAACAGCAGTATCCCGACTGCTTTCTGTTCTATCGTCTCGGAGATTTCTATGAGATGTTCTTCGATGATGCGATTGAAGGATCCAGGATTCTTGAACTGACCCTGACGGGACGGGACTGCGGCCTTGAGGAACGCGCGCCGATGTGCGGCGTTCCGTATCATGCCGTCGATACCTATATCAACAAGATGATCTCTCAGGGGCATAAAGTCGCCATCTGTGAGCAGATGGAGGATCCCGCGCTTGCAAAGGGTCTTGTTACCAGATCCGTGACGCGAGTGATCACGCCCGGTACGGTCATCGAGGAAAAGATGCTCGACGGCGCGAAGAATAACTATATTTTCGCTCTGAACTATGCACAGAACGGCATCGGATATGCGTACGCGGATATTTCCACCGGCGCGTTCTATTGCTGTGAAGTCTACGGAACGAACGTGATGAACGTCCTGTTTGACGAACTTACGCGGCTCAATCCTTCCGAAATCATCGCGAACGAATCTGCGTTTGAACAGGAGTATCTCGTCAAGCGCATTCGTGCGTCATACTATCTCGAAAAGCTTGCCAACGTTCGTTTTCACATCGATTTGTCCGAAAAGCGTTTGAAGGAGCATTTTTCCGTTGCTTCCCTGAAAAGCTTCGGGCTTGACGGGAAAGCGCTTGCCGTCGGCGCATCCGGCGCGTTGCTGTCGTATCTTGAAGATACGCAGAAAAACGCGTTGACGCATATCCATTCGATCAAGTTGCTCAACCGGTCCGAATTCATGCAGCTTGACGCATCCACGCGCAGGAATCTGGAACTGACGCAGCCGCTGCAGTTCAACGGCAGCAAGAAGAGCACGCTTTTGTATCTGCTCGATGCGACCAAAACCAGTATGGGCGCGCGGCTCCTTCGCAGCTGGATCGATTGCCCGCTTCAGAGCAGGAATGAAATCGAGTATCGTCTTCAGGCCGTGAACGCTTTTACCGGCGATCTTCGCACGAGAAAGACGCTCGGCGAATATCTCGGCTCCGTTTACGACATTGAACGTTTGACGAGTAAGATTGCTTACGGAACGATCAACGGAAGGGACTGCATCGCGCTGATGAATTCTCTTCGGCAGATCACGCCGATCACAATGCTTCTGTACGGAATTCCGGCGGAAGCGATCGATACGATCGTACGCAATCTTGATCCGATGGACGACGTGATCGGACTGATCGACGCTGCGATCGATCCGAATCCGCCCGTCAATATCAAAGACGGCGGACTGATCCGAAAAGGGTACAATGCAGAAGTCGACGAACTGCGTTCGATCTCCGGTGACAGCCAAAGCATGCTTGAACAGATCGCCGCAAGAGAAAGAGAAGCGACCGGGATTAAAACGCTCCGGATCGGCTTTAACCGCGTGTTCGGATACTATATCGAGGTTACGAAATCCCTGACGCAGAACGTTCCGTACTATTACGAACGAAAGCAGACGCTCGCCAACGCGGAACGGTATATTACGCCGGAGCTGAAGGAGCTCGAGCAGAAGATCCTGAGCGCAGCGGATCGATTGGTCGAACTGGAGACGCAGCTGTTCCGCGAGGTCCGCGATGCGCTGCTTGCTACAACGGAACGTCTTCAGCAGAACGCCGCGCTTCTAGCACGTCTCGATGTATATCGTTCGTTCGCGGAAGTCGCCGTTTCCAATCGTTACGTCAAACCGACGCTCTCGGACGAGCCCGTCATTCGCATTGTCAACGGGCGGCATCCGATCGTGGAACGTTCCCTGAAGAACGGCTTTATTCCGAACGACGTTCTTCTCGATCTCGACAAGAACCGTCTTCTGATCGTGACCGGTCCGAATATGGCCGGTAAATCGACCTATATGCGTCAGGTCGCGCTGATTACGCTCATGGCGCATATCGGAAGCTTCGTTCCCGCAGACGAAGCGGAGGTCGGGATCGTTGATCGCATTTTTACCCGCATCGGCGCGAGCGACGACCTCGCATCGGGTCAGAGCACGTTCATGGTCGAGATGAGTGAAATGGCGAATATCCTGAACAACGCTACGAAAAACAGCCTGTTGATCCTGGACGAGATCGGCAGGGGAACGAGCACGTTCGACGGGTTGTCGATCGCCTGGTCCGTTCTCGAGCATATTGCGAACCCGATTCTTTGCGGCGCGAAAACCCTGTTTGCGACGCATTATCACGAACTGACGGAGCTGGAAGGGAAGCTTGACGGCGTCGTGAATTTCCGCATTACGGTCAAGGAAATCGGCGACGACGTTCTGTTCCTACGTAAGATCGTTCGCGGAAGCGCGGATAAGAGCTTCGGCGTTCAGGTCGCAAAACTGGCAGGTCTTCCCGATTCTGTGATCGCCCGCGCCAAGGAGATCCTTGCCGATCTGGAGCGTTCAGACCTGCTTTCCGAAACGAACAAAGAACCGCAAGCGAACGAACCTGCACCGGATTCCGCCGTGAAGCAGTCCATTCTGAATGATCTCGGGAAACTGGATCTGGACAGAATGACGCCGATCGAAGCGTTTATGAAACTGCATTCGTATTCCGACGCGTTGAAAGGAGTCTGACGATGTCCGTTATTCATGTTCTGAAACCGCAAATCGCGAACCAGATCGCGGCAGGCGAAGTCGTCGAGCGTCCCGCGTCCGTCGTGAAAGAACTTGTAGAGAACGCAATCGACGCCGGCGCAACAGCGATCACCGTTCGGATCGAAAACGGTGGGATGCGCAGCATTTCCGTCTCGGACAACGGCTGCGGCATCGCGAAGGATGACTGCCGGAACGCCTTCCTGCGGCATGCGACCAGTAAGATCGCTACGTCGGATGATCTGACGCGCGTTACAACGCTCGGCTTCCGGGGTGAAGCGCTTGCATCCATCGCGTCCGTTTCCCGCGTCACGATGGTCACGCGTCCGAAGGATGCGGAGGTCGGAACAAAGCTTCAGATCGACAACGGTTCCGTTCGGTCGGAGGAGGAAGTATCCTGCGTGTTCGGCACGTCGTTTGTCGTAGAGGAGTTGTTTGCTTCGGTTCCGGCGCGTCTGAAGTTCCTGAAATCACCAAGAACGGAAGCGGGGTATATCGGCGATTACGTCGGGAAAATGATCCTTGCAAGACCCGAAATCTCTTTCAAATACGAAAACGACGGCAGGACCGTTTACGAAACGTTCGGTGACGGGGATCTGTTTAACGCGATCTTCAGCGTTTACGGTTCGTCGATCGCCGACAAACTCGTTCCGGTTTCGTACGACAACGGGTATATGAAGGTGACCGGTTTTCTCGGCCTTCCGGAAATCTCCCGCAACAACCGTTCTCATCAGACCATCTTTCTCAACGGCCGGTCCATTCGGTCCGCGGCGGTATCCGCCGCAGTCGCGCAGGCATATGATACCCGTCTGATGATCGGACGGTTTCCGCTTTTCGTTCTCAATCTCGGGATTTCTCCGCTGGAAGTTGACGTAAACGTTCATCCGACGAAGGCGGAAGTCCGGTTTGCGGACGAGAATCGCGTGTTCCAGGCCGTTTCCGCAGCCGCGAGGCTCGCGTTGTCTTCGACCGACCGTCACGTGGAATCTGCGTTCGACACCGTTTTGCCGAAGCAGCCCTCGCTATCGTCAGCAGAACCGGAAGCTGACCCGCGCCGGCCTCAGCACGTCGATTTTCATTCCTTCGGCTCCGGGAACCGTTCTTTTTCCTACAAAGAACAGAATGTGTCGTCTTTTGTCGGTTCTGGGTATCGGGGTGACGTTCCTACATTTCAGATTCGCACGGAAGCGAAGACGCAGAGCCGTGAGCCGGAACATGCTTCGCCGCTGTTCGATCATGAACCGATCAACGTGATCGGATGTGCGTTCCGCACCTATTGGATCGTCGAGAAGGGAGAGAATCTGTATCTGATCGACCAGCATGCCGCGCATGAAAGAAAACTGTACGACGCGCTCTCATCGGAAGAGATCACGATTTCGTCTCAGCAGCTTCTCGTTTCCCGGGAGATCACGCTGACGCCCTCCGAGATGGAGCAATACACCGAGAACCGGAAATCGTTCCTTGATCTCGGATTCGGGCTTACGCAATCCGGCACGCGGACACTGACGATGAGCGAAGCGCCCGTTCTGAACGGCAAAACGCTTCATGAAGACTTCTTTCACGCGGTACTTGCGCTTTTGTCCGAGCGGAAGGAAAACGTTAAGGAATCGCTTCTCAAAGAAAAAATGATGCAGACGGCATGTAAACACGCCGTAAAGGGAGGGGAGCCGGTTCAGGAGAGCGAGATCCGCGATCTGCTTGAACAATTCCTCTCCGGAAACGTTCCCCTGACGTGCCCGCACGGCCGGCCTGTCGTTGTTCGCATTACGAAAACGGAACTGGAAAAGATGTTCCGCAGGATCGTATGAAAGACAGGCCGCCCGTACTTTGCATCGTCGGACCGACGGCGTGCGGAAAAACGTCTCTTTCCGTTGAACTTGCAAAATGCGTATCCGGGGAGATCGTGTCCGCCGACGCCGTTGCCGTTTACCGCGGCCTGGACATCGGTTCTGCGAAACCTTCATTGGAAGAACGGCAGGGCGTAGCGCATCATATGATCGACTGCGTCGATCTTGCGGACAACTCGTTTTCCGTCTCGGCGTATCGTGTAGCGGCAAGGGCATGCATCGACGATATCCTTTCACGGGGCAAGCTTCCGATCCTTGTCGGAGGGAGCGGGCTGTATGTCGATGCCGTATTCTCCGATATGCGCTTCTCAGCGCCGTCTGATCCGGAGATTCGTGCGAGAGTGGAGAGAGAATACGACGAGGATCAAACTGCCGTTTTTGAAACGCTGAGACGCGTTGACGGCGCTTCAGCCGAACGGCTTCATCCGAATGACCGAAAACGTGTCGTGCGCGCGCTGGAAGTCTTTCTCGTCAGCGGCCGTCCGTTTTCAGAGCTGAACGATTCGTTTGAGAGCGCGCAGAAGAACGACGGGACATACCGTACCGTACGCCTCGGTCTGATCAAGCCCAGAGACGTTTTGTACAACGGGATTGACCGGCGCGTTGACCGTATGATCTCCGCCGGTCTTACGGAGGAAGCGTTCGATTTATTTCGAAACGGGTTTACGCCTGATCGTTATAAGGCGATGCAGTCGATCGGTTACGCGCAGCTGTACCCCGTTTTCTGCGGAGAAACTTCCCTGCAGGAGGCGATCGATCGCATCAAACAGGACACACGGCGCTTTGCAAAGCGTCAGATCACCTGGTTCAAGAGAAACCGCGAAACGATCTGGTTCGACTCCGATCGTTTGCCGGAAACGGAAATCATCAATCAAGTATTGGAATTGTTGAAATGAACATTGAAAAACTGATTGCAGAAGCCGAGGAAAGATGCAGCAGCGCTTTCCGGGCGGCAGAAAAGACCTCTTTGACGTGCACGGAGCGTGTTCTGAATGCATTTGCCGAACACCGTATTTCCGCCCGTCATTTCGCGCCTACGGAAGGATACGGCTATGATGACGCGGGCAGAGACGCGCTTGACGCGGTGTTTGCCGACGCCTTGTTTGCGGAGGATGCGCTCGTTCGACCGCAGATCGCAAACGGAACGCACGCGATCTTTCTTGCGCTGTCCGGCGTTACGGAGCCGGGGGACACGATCCTTTCTCTGACCGGAACGCCGTACGATACGCTTGAAAGCGCGGTCGGAATCACCGGATCCATCCCGAATTCGCTCTCCCGGTTCGGGATCCGGTTTGAATCCGTTCCCATGAAAAACGACAGGATCGATTTTTCAACGGCAGGGGATAGGATCCGGAACGATCCTTCCGTCAAGATGATCTATCTGCAGCGTTCGCGCGGGTATTCCTGGCGGAAAGCGCTTACGATCGATCTGATCCGTGAAGCGATCGAGTATGTGAAATCGATTCGTTCCGACCTGATCGTCTTTGTGGACAATTGTTACGGCGAGTTTACGGAGGAAACGGAACCGACCGCCGTCGGCGCCGATCTGATCGCCGGCAGCCTGATTAAAAACTGCGGCGGCGGCATCGCGCCCACGGGCGGCTATATTGCCGGGCGGAAAGATCTGATCGAGGCCGTTTCGTTTCGTCAGACGGTTCCCGGATGCGGTAAGGAGATCGGATCGTACGCCGCCTCATACCGCCCGTTTTATCAGGGTTTGTTTCTTGCGCCGCATACGGTGCTGCAGTGCTTGAAAAGCGCGATCCTGTTTTCCGCTTTGTTTGAATCGCTCGGATATGAAACGATGCCGCATGCGAACGATAAGCGCAGCGACATCATTCAGTCGATTCGATTTGAACGGGAGGAACAGATGGTCGCATTCATGCGATCCGTTCAGGCGGCGGCGCCGGTCGACAGCTTTGTTGTTCCCGAGGCCTGGGATATGCCCGGTTATTCCGATCCGGTCATAATGGCGGCCGGTACGTTTGTGCAGGGCGCTACGACGGAACTGAGCGCCGACGGACCGATCCGCAGGCCGTATACCGCCTATCTGCAGGGCGCGCTCACCTATGAACATGCGGTGATCGCAGCGAAAAAAGTGCTTTCTGCGCTAATAACTGCGCATTAGTCCCGTCACACACCCGAGGATCTCAACCCGGTCGGGTGAAAACTGCATTGCGGAAAAAGCTTCGTTCTCCGGACGAAGCTCTATTTTTTGGTCGGAGATCCTGAAAAACCGTTTTACGGTAACGTCTTCTCCGTCGATCCTTGCAACGACGATATCCCCGTCGTCCGGAAAAACGTCCTGTTCGACGACGATGACGTCTTGATCCCGGATCCCCGCGTTTTTCATGCTTTCGCCGGATACGCGCAGCATAAAAGCGTCGGAGCCTGAACGGCGAAGCAGGAGGGAGGGGACAGGGAAGTCGTCCTCTCTGTTTTCCAGAGCGGTGATCGGAATGCCTGCCGCGACTTTTCCGAGCAGAGGAACGTTTTCCTGACCCGATTTATGCGCGGATACGCTGTATGCACGTTTTTTGTTCGGATCGGAACGGATCAAACCTTCGTCGCGCAGCTGTTTCAGATATCGATGAACGGAGGCGGGGGATGCAAGTCCTACGGCGTCGCAGATTTCACGTACCGTGGGCGGAAATCCGTTCCGCTCCTGCGCTTCGCGAATAAACAGATAGATTCGATCTTTGGCTTCGTTCAGCTTTTTCATGACGCTCACCTCATCGGTATCATAACACAACATTTCCCAAAATGCAAACGTTTGTTCGAATCATTGTTCCGGTGACGGTTCCGAATCGAGTGCGGTCGGATCGTCTTCTCTGAGCTTGATATATTTTGCGGCGAGCCGGCTTCGGTCTTCCTTCATGGCGGCATAGTGTTTTCTTGTCGTATTGACGTCTTTATGTCCCAGAACGTCCGCAACGAGATAAATATCTCCGCTTTCCTGATACAGCATCGTACCGTACGTGCTTCTCAGTTTATGCGGCGTGATTTTTTTCAGAGGCGTCGCAACGCTTGCATATTTTTTGACAAGGTTTTCAACTGCGCGGGGCGTAATGCGTCTTCTTTGCATGGAAAGAAAAAAGGCGGATTCGTGACCGCTGACTGGAATGATTGTTTTGCGTTCTTCAAGGTATTCCGAAAGAGCGGAGGCTACCTCCGGACCGAAAGCAAGCGTTTCCTGGTTTCCGCCTTTTCTGGTTACGACAAATTGATTCTTGGAGAAGTCGATATCGTTCAGATCGATTCCGACAAGCTCCGAAATACGGATTCCGGTTCCGAGAAACAGGGAGAGGATCGCAACGTCGCGGAGCTTTGTCGAATCGTGGAAGCGCCGCTGCGTTTTCGTCATGCCGCTGCCGCTTTCCGTTGCGTCCAGCAGATCGGCGACTTCATTGGCTTCCAGACGGATAATGGCCTTTTCGTGCAGCTTGGGCGTATCAACAAGCGCGGCGCAGTTGGTTTTGATGAGCGATCTCTTATACAGATATTTGAATAACGAACGGATTGCCGACAGCTTTCTTGCTTTTGCACGTTCATTGTTTTCGATGATTTTTTCCGATTCGGACGATTTGCTCCGGTACAGAGAAATATAATCCAGATACAGTTCGATATCGAGGGAGGAGAGACCGTCAACGTCGGCAAGCGTGAATTGATCGGAAGAACGTCCGGAGAATCGGTCGATCTGTCCGCCGCACAGGAACCGGAAAAAGCTTCTCAGATCAACCGCATATCCGTACCGGGTAAGGATCGATGTGGTCGGTTCGATTGCACGGAAATACAGACTGCAGAAATCCGGCAGTTCCTTCAGCACGGAACGAAGCCGGTCGTTATAATTTTGCTTTTTTTGCAATTGGTATTCGCTCATTTTGAACTCCGAAAACCGAATAGGGCATGTGTTCTTTGCTACTGAAATTATAACACAACTATTCGTTAAAGACAAGTTTAACGAATAGTTGTTACAGAAAATTCAAATATTTGAGGGGTTTTTATGCTTGCTCGGCGGTTTCGGGCTTTTCTTTGTTCTGTAACGATTTGATCGCTTCGCGTGCAAGTTTGTCGCACCGGTTGTTTTCAACGTTATCGGAATGACCTTTTACTTTATGAAACCGAACGATGTGCGTTACGCAAAGCGCATCAAGCTGTTCCCAAAGATCTCGGTTTTCCACTTCATGACGGTTCGCGGTTTTCCATCCGTTGCGCCGCCATTGGTCGAGCCAGCCTTTTTCAAATGCATTGCAGAGATACGCGCTGTCCGTGTACAGATTCACGCTGCAGCTTCGCTTGAGCATTCGGAGCGCTTCGATCGCTGCCGTCAGTTCCATGCGGTTGTTGGTTGTTTCCGCAGCGCAGCCGTTTGCTTCTTTTCTGTGAGCGCCGGAGATCAGAACGCAGCCCCAGCCGCCCGGACCCGGATTCCTGGAACATGCGCCGTCTGTATATATGATTACCTGATCCATTTCGATTTATTCCTGCTGAAAAAATAATATATAATCTGTGATCGCCGATAATTGCAAACGCTTCAGTTCGTCCGATCTCACGTTTATCGTATCATGATTCTTTAAAAATGTCGAGATGGATTGCTGATAATTTTTCAACAAGTCCAGGATCGGGCCGATGGATTCCGAACCGATCTGCATCATGGCAGAAATCTTTTCGCCGCATTGTTCAATCAGCTCGTTCAGCTGCTGTTTCAGTTCCTTTTCGGAACAGGTCTGTTTATCGAATGCGAGCGACAGATCGGTTAGCGTTTTCGGGACGGATGCAAGAAGCGGAATCGCATCGTTTACGATCCGTATCGCTTCGGGATCTCCCTCCAGCGATATCCGAAGACCGGACCGGTCCGTTATATAGGGCGTTGCTTCAAATCCGTCCGCATTAACCTGCGACTGAACTTTGCGTACGCTCTCCTCATCGCCGTATGCGGCTGCGAAAACGCGGTAAACGCTGCCGTCCTGAAAAACGGTTCCGCCTGCGCCGAACAGCGCTATCTCTTCCCCGTGTTTTATTGCGTCGGAACGATCCGTATATACGCCCATCTGCAGGATATAAAACGGGATCGCATCGATCGTCAGCACGTTTTTGACCGGAACGGGTTTTGCCGTCGGCTCCGCGGTGGCGCTCTGAATCGATTCATCATGTGTCTGCAGCGCGGAAACGATTTTTTTATCTTCCGGATCCGTTCCGAAGCAAGACATAACAGGACGGATCAGCGAATCGGAAAGGAACGTTCCGATCGGTGACAGAACGATGATGAGAGCGATCAGTCCGATTGAAAGCAGAACGACGATCGCGGTTGCAGCGGACGATTTTCCCTTTTTTCTGCGCGATGTTGCGCGTACTCTGTATTCCATATAGAAACCTCCTTCGGTATCTGTTTCAAGATACGTCGGGAGGTTTGCGGACATGCATGTATTTGCTTGTATCAGAGTATGTTTTTTGAATCGTCGGAAACGATAATATCAGGTACGGAAGAAAGCGGGATCGCGTTGCTGACGTACTTTTTCAGAGTAAACCGGAAGCAGGTCCACTCTCCTTCCTTGCTGTCGGCTTCCAGCTGTTCTTCAAGCTGATCCATGATTTTCTTCGCAATGGACAATCCGAGCCCAGTTCCGCCGTCTTTTCTGGAAGAATCGACCTTAAAGAAGCGTTCGAACAGCCTGGGAAGATTTTCTTTCGAGATCCCGATCCCGTCGTCCCAGACGTCAACGACGACCTCGTGACTCGTTTCCGAGGCGCGGAGCTTGATCGTATGTCTCGCATATCGAAGTGCGTTGTCGATCAGAATTACGAGCACCTGTTCGATGCGATCGCGGTCGCTCAGAACGGACGACAGACTTTCTTCCGTTTCGATCTCGATCCGGATCCCGCGTTTTTTAGCCTCGGACTGAAAACTCTGCGAGACCTCTTCAAGCAGCTCATTCACGTCGAACATCGTCATTTCCATCGATTCCGTTCCGGACTGCAGACGCGAGAGCTGCAGCATATCGGTCACCAGTCTGGACAGGCGCTCCACCTCATGCAGCATGATCAGATAATACCGTTTCTGCGCTTCCGGATCCTTTACCATGCCGTCTGACAACGGTTCCAGAAGACCGCGAAGCGAGGTCAGCGGCGTTCTGAGCTCATGACTGATATTTGCGACATATTCATTGCGCATGCGCTCGAGTTTTTCGATCTCCGTTGCGTCTTTGAACAGACCGACGGCGCCGACGCAACCCTCTGAATCGGACAGAACGGGAACGATGGAGATCCAAAGCATGCGTTCGCCGGGCAGACTGTAATGGAACATCCTCGGCTCCTCGGAGTCGATCACAGCGTCGAACGCATCCCAGATCGATCGGTCCGGAACGAGATCCATCGGAGAATGGACGTCGACCGCACCGAACAGCTTCATCAAAGCAGGATTGTAATGTGTCAGTTCACCGCTCTTGTTGATGGCGGCAACGCCGTCGCTGAAACTGGACAGGATATAACCGAGCTGTCTTTTTTCACTCTCGAGCTGACGGATCGTTGCGGATAACGTGCTGCTCATGTTGTTGAGCGTACGGGCAAACAGTCCGAGTTCACCCCGATACGTATCCTTCGCGCGGACGTCATAGTTTCCTTTGGAAAGCTGTCTTGCAACGTCTGTCATTTCGTTGATCGGATGCAGCATCTGATTGACGGCGAAAAACGCGGTAAGGATCAGAATCGGAAGCATCAGGAATGACAGGAACCAAAGCGTTTTGGACAGGCTCAGGAACGCGGAATTGATGTTGTTCATGTCCTTGATCAGGATCAGACAGCCTACAAGATTCTGCTCGCCCCAGTACAACGGTCTTCCTACGCAGATCGCATTCTGATTTCGGGAGATGCGGATGTCTTCTGATTTGATGACCTCGCCGGACATCATGCGATCGTACAATTCATACAAACGTTCCGTATCTTCCAGATCGGGCAGATTGGAATTGCTGACGAAGGTGTCGCCCGCCTCGTTCTGCACGTAAAGAACGTAAGAGATCTCATTGGAATACGAGATCGCATCGAGGTATTCGATAAACGATGTGCGGTTGAGACGTTTGTCATAGGGCTGTGAAAACAGCTTTTGCGCGCTGTCGGCAGCCTGATTGAGGGATCTGAGCTCCAGATTCGTATAGGTTTTCTTTCCGAAATAGGTGTAGGAAAGCAACAAAAGAAAAGTCCCGAGGATCAGCAGGACCATGCAGATCAAAAATGCTCTCCGAAAGACTTCTCCCTTGCGTTTCATATCCGGTTGTTATGCGTTTTCCAATTCGAACTTATAGCCTACGCCGTAGATCGTTTTGATGCTCCAGCCGAGCCCGTCGGAATCGAGCTTCGCGCGAAGACGCTTGATGTGCGTATCGACCGTTCTCGTCTCTCCGGCGAAATCATATCCCCAGACACGGGACAGAAGCGTGTCACGCGTAAACACCTGACCGGGATTGGATGCGAGCATGTACAGGATCTCGATCTCCTTGGGCGTGCAGATCACGTGTTCACCGCGAAGCGTGACGGAATAGCTGTTCAGATCGATCGTCAGTCCGTTGTACGAAACGACGTTCGGATCCTTTGTCTGTTCCTTGGCTTCGACACGGCGAAGGATCGCCTTGATGCGCGCAACGACTTCACGCGGGCTGAACGGTTTTACGATATAATCGTCGGCGCCCAGTTCAAGACCGAGAATGCGATCGATCTCCTCTCCCTTTGCCGTAAGCATAACGATCGGTACGGACGAGGTCTTCCGAACGTCTCTGCAGACCTCGATTCCGGATTTCTTCGGCATCATAATATCGAGAACGATCAGTGATACGGACGGATCAAGTTTGGCCATTCCTTCTTCTCCGTCGTATGCGTCGACGACTTCATATCCTTCCGCTTCGAGATAGATGCGAAGCGATTCATGAACGACGGGTTCGTCGTCGCAAATCAATACTTTAACCGCCATGGTTTTCCCTCCGTTTGATATGGACATATTATAACACAGAATCAATTCCTATCAAGACACGTACCGAAAAGTCCTTGATGAGTTCACGATTCCTTCAAGATTACGGCGTTTGAACAAGCTGATTGTACTCCTCCAGCAGCGCATCGTAAACTGCTTTATAGGCGTCGTACGTTGTGGCAGATCGCATGGCTTCGATTTGTTCGTTCAGACGGGCGGCGTCCTCCTCCGGGATTGAACCGCCTTCGATCAGCGCTTCGATCAGTCCGATCAGAACGTCGCCTTTTTTCTGCAGCGATTCGATCGAGGAATCCGTTGTGCAGACAGGAAATTCGGAAACGAACTGCGAAATGCTCTTCTCGGTTCTGACCCAAGTGTCGCCGAACAGCGTATTCAGCACGTTGTCCTCGAGATTGTAAAACTGATTGCCCGGCCGAAGCAGAACGAACGTTCTTTGCTCAATGTCGTCGGGAGAACAGTTCTCGCTTGCGATCGCTCCGGATTTTCTGCAGATCGGAAGCGTTACGTGCATATCGCACGGTTCGGTCGGCACGTTGGCGTAGCTGAACCAATCCGTTACAGGCGAGTATTGGCTGAACATGCTTTGATAGTGCACGCATGAATCGGATGCGAGTTTTCCGGAGATCGGACAAACCGTTCTCTGAACAAGGCCGAGTGATGAGACGGTTTCGTTGATGATGGGCTTGCTTTCTTCGCCCTCCATCAGCTTCGTCATAAACCTTTGCCAAAGCGGCGCTGCATATTTTGCGCCGGAAGTGCCTTTTTCGAGCTTGTTGGACGGATAGTCGTGTCCGACCCAAACGACGGCGGTGTATTTGCAGGTCATGCCGGCAAAGAATACGCTTGCATAGTCGGAGTTCGTTCCGGTCTTCCCCGCCACCTCAAATCCGGGGATCTTGGCCATAGTACCCGTTCCGTTCTGAACGGCGTCCTTCAAAAGATCCACGAGCAGATATGCGGTAGAAGCGTCGTTGAAGACCTTTGTTTCGCCGCCGCGCAGAACGTCCGCGTTCAGAATGACGTTTCCGTCGCTGTCCTCCACTCTCGTAAACGAAAGGGGTTCGATATAGTATCCGTTGTTCGCGATCGCGGCATATGCGGCGCACATCTGCAGCGGAGTGATTCCGCTCGTGCCGAGCGCAAGGCCGGGACCGTCTTTGTTCAGCTGCGACTCGGGAATGCCGAGACGTTTCATGTATTCAACGGAGGTATCGATTCCGACGAATTTCGAAAACAGCAAACGTGCAGCGACAACGTTCAGGGATTTGGTGAGACCGGTCCTGAGCGTAACGGGACCGCGGTTTTTCTTGGTCAGACCGCCTTCCGGATAGCCTTTTTCTCCGCCCCATCCGTCGATTTTTCCTTCGGCGTTTGCAATGATCGTCGCAGGAGACGCACCGTTGTCGAGTGCGGCGCCGTAGATGCTGAGCGGTTTGATGCAGGAACCGACTTCGACATAACTCTGCGTCGCTCGATTCAGTCCCTTACGAATGATCGGCTCGGTTCTTCCGCCGATTATGGCACGGATCTCGCCGGTGTGATGATCGATCACAACGGCGGCGACCTGCGGTTCGATCGTTTCGATCGTGATCGTGTCGGAAATCGCCTCTGTGATCGTATTCTGACTCATGTCCGCAAGGTTCGGATAGCCGTCCCAGTTTGTAACTTCGTTCTGAACGGTTTCCTGCACGTACGGATCGATTGTCGTGTAAATATGATATCCGCCCGTCCGGAGCTTGTTTTCGTACGCTTGCCTGTTTTGCTGGGTGTAGGGTACGCCGTCCTTTTCGAGCCAATGGCGGATCACGTCGTCGATACAGTATTCAACGAAATACGCATAGTCGTACATCTTTGAATTCGCAGACACTTCGTTGATCGTGAGTTCCTCGTTCAGCGCTGCAAGATACTGTTCCCGCGTGATCTTATCGTTTTCATACATGCGGGACAGGACCGTGTTTGTACGTGCGACGGTGTATTTTTCATACGCATCCGGATCGCGTCCGTACGTTTCCCAATAGTAATTCAGACGGGGATTGTAACGGTACGGGTTCTGTGTAAGACCGGCGATCAGAGCGCATTCGCGAATGGTCAGTTCGTTCAGTTCCTTTCCGAAATAATCCTTTGCCGCTGTTTTGACGCCGTAGTTGGAACCGCCGAGATAGATATCGTTCAGATATGCTTCGAGGATATCATCTTTTTCCATGACGCGTTCGCATTGCAGCGCAAGGAACGCTTCCTGGATTTTCCGTTTATAGGTTCGCTCGCTGCCCAGGATCTTGTTCTTGATCAGCTGCTGCGTGATCGTGCTGCCGCCGGAAGAATTGCTGTTTCCGAGGATCTCCAGCGCTGCGGAAAACAGCCTTTTGAAATCGACTCCGCTGTGCTTATAGAAACGGACGTCCTCGACGGAAATAAACGCGTTGCGAAGCATCTCGGGGATCTCTTCCAGATCGACCCAATCGCGGTATTCGATGGCAGAAAGAGACATGAGTTCATTTCCGTTCACGTCGTATAAATGCGAAGTGCGGTCGCTTTTCGTCAGCTGTGCGGTATCAAAAACAGGCGTTGTATCGATGTATGCCTTGAAAACGCCGTAAACAAGCCCCGCACCCGCCATGGCGACGATCAGTACGGCAACGAGCAGAAGCTTCAGCGTCAGAAACAGCACGTCCAAAACAAAAGGCTTCTGCCCTTTGTTTCGTGTGAACAGCGACTCTTTGCCGATATGAACTTGTTTGGTTTTCTTCGTTTCCATGCGCACAGTATACCATAAAAACACGATCATGGTACAGCTTTTTTGAATTGTTCAAAAAATAAACGAGTTCCTGCAAAAAATACTTGCCTTTTCGGAAGCCTTGTCGTATAATACAATCTGCTCGGGGCTTTAGCGAAGTTGGCTATCGCGCTACACTGGCAGTGTAGAGATCAGGGGTTCGAATCCCCTAAGCTCCACCAAATGCAGCATTCTTCGGAATGCTGCTTTTTTACAGCCCGATTACAGCATTGTTCTCATATTCGAGGTACCGGAATCGTACGGGCCCCTCCTCCATGATCTCGCCGACGTGCGTCAGCGTCCAGTTCGGAAGCAGATTCAGGTTCGGAAAGAACCTGTCGGCCGGCGAATCGGAATCGTTCTGTGTGACAAGCGCCTTGCTGCAGAACGGAAGCAAAAGACGGTAGATCTGTTCTCCGCCGCAGACAAATACGGAATCGGGGTCTTTCCCGGCAATTGCGGATGCGAGTTCCGACAGATTATGACAGACGGTCGATCCGTTCGCATCGAAGGAACGGTCGTGCGTCAGAACGATGTTCGTACGGTTCGGAAGCGGCGATGAATTCGGGAATGATTCGAGCGTTTTACGCCCGCAGACGATCGTATTGTTCGTCGTAAGCGTTTTGAATCGGCGCATATCCGCATGGATACGCACGAGGAGTGCATTTTCTTTTCCGATCCCCCACTGCGGGGACACGTTGACAATGATCTGCATGTTAAACGGCTACCGGTATTTTGTCGTTAAAAGGATGATATTGATAGTTTTCCATCGAGAAACTCTTCGTTGTAAACCCGTAAAAGTCCTTTACGGCGGGATCCACTTGGAAACGGGGCGCATCGTAGGGCTCGAGAGAGATCATTTTTTCAACCATTTTCACATGGCGGTCGTAAATGTGGCAATCGGCGATCACGTGAACAAGCTCGCCCGGTTCCAGACCGCTCACCTGAGCAAACATATGAAGCAGGACGGCATACTGAACGACGTTCCAGTTGTTTGCCGTGAGCATATCCTGTGAACGCTGATTGAGGATCGCGTTGAGGCGATTGCCCGTAACGTTAAACGTCATGCTGTACGCGCAGGGGTACAAATGCATTTCGCTGAGATCGCCGAAGTTATACATGCTTGTAAGGATCCTTCGGCTCGCCGGATCGTTTTTCAGCAGATACAAAACGCGGTCGACCTGATCGAACTCCCCTTCCGGATACTTGTGCTTCTGTGCAAGCTGATAGCCGTACGCTTTCCCGATCGAGCCCGACGCATCGGCCCAGCTGTCCCAGATGTGGCTGTTCAAGTCGCCGACGTTGTTGGATTTTTTCTGCCAGATCCACAGCAGCTCGTCGACGCATGATTTCCAGTACGTGCGGCGAAGCGTCATGATCGGGAACTCTTTCGCAAGATCATATCGGTTTACGACGCCGAACAGTTTGATCGTGTGCGCAGGCGTACCGTCTTCCCAACGCGGTCGTACGTTGAAATCGGTGTCCCATGTGCCTTCGGAAAGGATTTTTTTACAGGTCTCGATATATACCCGGTCTGCGTAACTCATATTGAAAACCTCCGCTCGGTATGTATTATACCATAAACGGAGGGCAATTCAAGAATAATCAGGTTTTTTTGAGAAATACGTTCGAACACTTGCTGCAGGTTACGCGGATCTTGCCTTTTCCGCGCGGCGCGCGAAGTTTCTGACCGCATTTCGGGCATCGGAAATACTTGTGTGTTTTCCGGTCTCTCCATTTCTGCTTCGTGGATGCAATGCTGCGGGAAATGCGCTGTTTCCGGTACAGGAACCTCGTGTTTTCCGCCTGTCGTTTGGAAACGTTTCGAGAGAATACGCGCCAGATCCAATGAATAAGAAGCAGGATCCCGAATCCATAGAAAACGTAGTTCAGGATACGGAAAACAGTCGATGCGGTTTCAAGACCGCGTCCGCGCAGCAGTGCAGACACGAACGTGAAGACCAGCGCCGCGATCAGCGCGATGAATCCGACCTTGTTTTCAAATCTGGCCAGTTCGTCCACGCCGTTGCGTCCCTGCATAAAACGATAAAGCTTTTCACGAAATCTCATATGATTCACTCCTGTCTTCGGGCTGTTCTGTTTCGCTCGTTCCGTTCGAACGATAGGAATCGTTTGTTTCACCGAAGAGCGCATAGGAACAAGCGCCGAGGAACGTGCCCATTACGCAGCGCGCAAACATCAGGATCATAATGAACATCAGAACAAGATAGATCAGCCGGAACGGCCGGTACTGATAGTATCCTCCGGTTCTCTGCTGCCTGCGTTCTTCAAAGACGGATCCCCAGCCGAACGGAGGTTCGTTTTCGTTTTCATTTCCTCCCGTATAGGATCCGCCGTAGTATCCGGATCCGGATCTGCGATAGGCGTTCCACGGATCGTATCCGTACGCGGTTTGCTGATGATATGCCTGCGAGGTCTGGGACGCTTTGTACGCTGCGCGTTTTTCCGCGGTTTTGATCTGATCGTATGCAACGTTGACGTCGTTCATCCTGGCGGCGGCAGCAGCGTCGTTGGGATTCAGATCGGGATGGTATTTCTTGGCGAGCCTGCGGTATGCGGCGCGAATTTCTTCATCCGTAGCCGTTTCCGGTACGCCGAGAACCGTATATGGATTCTTTGCCATATTACGCACAGACTCCTTTCCGAAACCTTATGACGTAATGTTACCCATTTTCATGAAATTCGTCAATGCAGTTCACAAGAATGTTTCATTTTATGCGTAAAAGAAATTACAATTGTCCTTCAGTACAACGTTCATGAAATGAAAATTGACATTGCAGGCAATGCATGATAATATTTCTGAAGGAGGAATTTGCAATGAACCCTGTTAAGCTGATTGCCGACAGTTCCTGTGACATCGGACCGGAGCTCGCCGAAAGATATCAAGTCGATTTCGTTCATATTCACGTCCGTCTGAACGGATGCGAATACCTGGACGGCATCGATATTTCGCACACCGATATTTACGAAAACTACGAAAAAAACCGCACGCTTCCCAGTACTTCGGCTATGAATATCGACGAGTACGAGTCGGTATTCGCTCCGTATATCGAGAAGGGATACGACATCGTTCACGTTTCTCTCGGAAGCGGCCTTTCCTCCACCTGCAACAATGCCCGCCTTGCCGGCGAAAAGTTCGGCAAAGGACGCGTATTCGTGATTGATTCGAAAAGCCTTTCGAGCGGCAGCGGCCATATCGTCTGCAAATGCGGCGAAAGGATCCGGAAAGGCATGAGCGCCGAGCAGATTTATGAAGAAGTTTCTCCCCTTGCAGATCATGTCAGCGCTTCGTTTATTCTTGACGACCTGAAGTACCTTCATGCGGGCGGACGATGCTCCGGGCTCGCTCAGTTCGGCGCTTCTCTGATGAATATCAAACCCTGCATCATGGTCCGCAACGATCTGTACGGTTCCATGACGGTCGGCAAAAAGTATATGGGTTCCTATAAGCGCAGCGCCCTCAAATACGTTGAGAATATGATCAAGGACCGGACGGATATTGAACTGGATCGCTGCTTTATCACGCATTCCGGTTCCGATCCGGAAGTGCTCGAGGCGATGAAGAACCTGGCTCTTGAATTGCAGCCCTTTAAGGAACTGTTTATCACGCAGGCAAGCGCGACGATCTGTTCGCACTGCGGCCCGAATACGACCGGTATCCTGTTTATGACAAAATGATCATTTCTTTGGCATACGTCGTTCTGTTCGCGATCTCGGGGATCTGTATCTCCGGGGTCGTGTTTCAAAACGAAAAGATAACCAACAAAATATGGCTCGGCCTCGTTCTCGGCCTTCTGGAACTGACGTGGCTCCCCGTACTGTTCGCGTTTGCGATCGGGTTTACTTTTACCGCGCAGATTCTGGCCGCCGCCGCAGCCTTTATCTCCGGAGCGATCTGCTGTTTCATTACCTTCAGACGTCGCAGCGGCCGTTTGCACGCCTTTCGTGTCCGGATAAAAATCCCCGCTTTGATTCTGATCGTTTCCGTCTTTGCGATCGGGTCCGTTCTCTTTTATACACACGTATTATACAGGCACGGCGACGGAAGCATCTGGGTGGGTCAGGTCACGTACGGCGATCTCGCCATGCATCTCGGCTTTGTCAGCAGTATCGCCGAACAGGGCGCGTTTCCTCCGCAGTACAGCATTTTTCCCGGTCACGCGCTGAATTATCCGTTCCTTTGCGAAACGTCCGCTTCCACGCTGTATCAACTCGGAGCGTCGCTCCGCCAGGCGTATCTGCTCACGTCGGGCTATGCGCTTCTTCTTGTTGCTGCCGGAGTATATAAGTTCTTTGAACAATGGCTCAAAAAGACGGACCGCGCGGTGTTTGCGGCCATCCTGTTTTTCTTCGGCGGCGGATTCGGATTCGTCTACTTTTTCGACCTCTCAAAAACAGGCGGCGCGCTTACAAGGCTTCTTTCCGAATCGGGTCAATCCGTTTCGCGCATGTGGCTTGACGGGTTTTATCTTACGCCTACGAACATTCCCGAACTCGGACTGCGCTGGGTCAATACCATTGTCGATATGCTGATTCCGCAGCGCGCCACGCTTTTCGGGTGGGCAATGCTTTTCCCCTGCCTGTATCTGCTGCATGGATTCGTTTTTGAAAAGAAACGGAAAAATGTGATCCCCCTCGCCGTGATCGCCGGGTTGCTTCCGATGATCCATACGCATTCGTTCCTTGCGCTCGGTATCATAAGCGCATTCTACTGCATTGCCGATCTGATTCGCGTCCGCTTCGAAACGAAACGTCTCTTTGCATGGATCCTTTATGCGGGCATTGCGTGCGCGCTGGCATTTCCGCAGCTGTTCCTGTTCACGTTCCGCCAGGCATCGGAGGGCGAACTCGTGCGCTTCCACCTGAACTGGGCGAACAACGCGGATTCGTTTCTTTGGTTCTATGTCAAGAATTTCGGTGTGATCTTTCTGCTCATGCCGTTTGCCTTTTTCCTGCTTTCCGCAAAGGACAGAAGGATCTTTTCCGGCGTTCTTCCGCTTTGGCTGATCTCCGAATTCGTGATTTTCCAGGTCAACGAGTATGATAACAATAAGCTCCTGTTTATCTGGTTCGCCTATACCTGCGCGATCGTGGCAAAGCTGCTGTTCGTATGGAAAGATCGTGCGGCCCGCATGATTCGCCGCAAAACGTCTTCGCAGGACAGGCTCGCAACGTTCGGCGTTCTTGCCGTCTCGCTGCTTTTCGTCTTTGTCGCATACTTTTTTGCGAAAGCGGTGTTTGATCGCGAATTCGGAATGATGATGCGGCACGGAACGGCGCTGACGCTGTTTTTCCTTGCCGGACTTTGCCTGACCGTTTGCTTCGGCGGTCTGTCCGAATCGCGCGGAAATCTGCGACGCGTACTGATCTGGACGTTCGAAACGGCGCTGGCCGCATGGCTGATGATTTCCGTCTTTATCGTCTGGTATCTTCAGTATGACGCGGACGCCGTTTCCTTTACCGATTTCTACGCAATCAGTTCGATTGCGCTCGGCACGATCGGAGTCTTTCTTCTGATCGCGGACCGGCTGTTCGGCGAAGGCTGTTCCCGTAAAGTACGGTTTGCAGGGCTTGCTGCGGCAAAGCAGGTCTGCGCATATCTGCTTGTGTTCACGCTGACGGTTTCTTCCACCATGACGATCCTCAGAGAACTCAGAAGCGAGTATCAGGTATATACAGCCGACGAAGCAGTACTCTCCGAGTCGATCAAAGAACACACGGAACCGGATGAAACAATTCTTGCATCCAGTTATCTCTGGAATCTTGTCACGCCAACGACCGGAAGAAATATCGTGACCGGTACCGGAACGTTCCTGTTCTTCCATGGGATCAACGGATTCATCGAACGCGAAGAAGAAGTCAGGCTGATGTTTATGGATCCGGAGCATCATCTCGAACTGTTCCGCAAATACGGGATCCGGCACGTTCTGATCAGCAATGCGGAACGCGGGTATCCCATCGATTACGATTACTTTGAACAAAACGGAACGATCGACTTTCAAAACGATGCCGGAACCCTGTACGAACTGACGGTTTCGGAATAGCAAATAAGAAAGAAATAATACAGAGCCGATCCGTTTGATCGGCTCTGTTTTTCAGCTCTGTCGGATCATGCTGCTGATCGCCTGATCCGGTTCCGACAACCCGTCGGATGAATGCCGAACGAGACTGCGAATGATCTCGTCAACGTTAGTCTTCCGGAGATCTTCTCCGGGTTGATTTTGTTTTCGGTACAGATACATCTGATATCCGAGGATTCCGGTATCGATCGATTCCGCAATTCTTGCGGCGCAGGCCGGTGCGGCTCCGTCGCAGACCGTTTCCGAAATCATGTTGAGTGTGTTCAGAAGCGTACGGATGACAGCCGTTTCGTTTTCTTCGAGCAGAAATGCCACCCCCGCCCCTGCGGCGCAGCCGGCATTCGCGGCACCGCATACAGCCGATCGCTTTCCGGACAGCACATTCAGATATACGGTCAGCAGATCGGAAAGGATCAGGGCACGATACGTGCGCTCCTGCGGGATGGCGTATTGCTTTGCGTAGCAGAGGATCGGAACAGAAGCCGCGATCCCCTGATTTCCGGATCCGCAAAGGATCGCGGCAGGCAGATCACAACCGTTCATTCGCGCATCGGTACCGGCTGCGGCATAAGCTTTTGCGATCGTTTTTGCGTCAGGTGCATCGGCGGACAGAAGGATCTTTCCGATATTAGCGCCATAATCGGTTGCAAGCCCTTCCTCGCAGATCGCCGTGTTGCAGCGGATCTGCAGGTCCAGCTGATCCCGGATCTCATTGAGATCGGCGTTTTGCGCATATTCGAGAATCCCACGAACGTTCAGATCGGTTTCTCCGATCCGGGGATCTTCGCTTTGAACGACGATCGGCTGCTTAAACAGAGCTTCCCCGTTTTTCATGATCTCAACGACATTCGAATACCCGTTTGCGATCACCACGCGCGAATAGGAGGTTCTTGCGTACAACGTGACGCTGATGTACAAGGCGCACTCCGTTTCCGCACAGGAAACGTCGATCGGCGTGGTTTCCATGAAACGAGTGATGGCCTCACGCTGCTCCTCAGTGACGTTTTCGAGGACCTGCATGCCTTTATCTGCGTTACCGCATACGACGCCGGCCGAAACAGCCGCGCAGATGCCCTTTAATCCGTTCGTGTTCGGCACGATAACGCCTTTCACGTTTTTCAAAGTGTTTTCGCTGACGGATACGGTGACGGCGGTCGGCTGCATTGCGAGCACCTGCTGTGCTTTTGCGGCGCAGCAGGCGACGGAAATCGGCTCGGTACAGCCGATTGCAGGCATGATCTCATTCCGCAGGATCGCCGTATAGGTTTCAAAACAGTCCGGGTGATTCATATCCCCTCCGCAATGTGAAAAGGCATAAAAACAGACGGTGAGCAAGCCGTAAGCCGAGTTCTGTCAAAGGACGATCATCTATCTAGACGACCCGTTGCCGGGCCGTTCAAGCGATTACAAAGAGCGTAGCGGGCCGCTATTGAATGCTCTCATTCCAATCTTGCACCGAGTGGGGTTTACAGAACGGACAAGTCGCCTTGCCGTTGGTGAGCTCTTACCTCGCCTTTCCATCCTTACCCGGCAAAGCCGGGCGGTATCTTTCTGTTGCACTTTCCTTGAAGTCGCCTTCACCGGGTGTTACCCGGCACTCTGCCCTGCGGTGCTCGGACTTTCCTCACCTCAAAAATGAGCCGCGATCGTCTGACTTACTCACCGTCAAATATTATTCGATATCTGCGTATAAAAGTCTTCCGCAGTTGTCGCATTCCAGAATCATATCTTCCGAAACGAGTCTGCGGATCGACAGGCTCGGAAGCGACATGTTGCAGCCGCTGCACTTTCCGTCCCGGACTTCGACGACCGGAACGTTATGGTGCTGACGAACGCGTTTATAACGATTCATCAGCGTCGGGTTTACGCGCTTCTCAAGCTCCTCCATTTTCTTGTCGGCAGCGAGCATATCGACAGCTGCGTCGTCCTTTTCTTTCTGGCATACGACCTTCAGCTGATCATATTCCTTTTTGGCCTTCGCGCCCTGCTGCCAGGTCTTTTTGTACTCTTCGGCGGCTGCGTCGAGATTGCGGAACGTCTGTTTGATCTCTTTTTCCAGATTGTTTGCTTCTCTCTGCAGTTTCTCGATATCGTGGCGGAACTCCGTCATTTCTTCCGACGTGCATTCCTCATCGCCCTTCAGCGTTTCGAATTCGGACGATTCGAGATCGAGACGATCCAGCACGGCCTTATGCTGCTGATTCATCTTCGACATGGCGGCGGAAAACGTCTCCAGATCCTCCGTCAGTTTCGTGAGCGTAGCCTGCTGCTGCTTGACGTATTTCGCAAGTTTGTTGAGCCTTACGCGATTCGGCGTCGTACGGAGCGCGGATTCGATCTGCTGCTTCTCGACGTCTGCGTCCTGGTATGCAAGCAATGCGACCGGTTTACTCATGGTTCTATCCTCCTTAAAGGCTGCGCAGCGGCGCATGCCCTGAATGTGTTAAATCATATTTTACATCATTTTGTTCGTTCTGTAAATGGGTAATCAGCGGTTTCAGAACGGGGAATTCGGTTTCATAATGACCCATGACGCAGCATTTAATGTCGTAGTGCTCCGCGGCAAGCGCCTGATGGTGTTTCATTTCGCCGGTCACGAACGTATCGGCGCCTGCATTATGAACGTATTCAATGTCGCCCCCGCCGGATCCGCCGATCAGCGCGATGCGCTGAACAGGCAGATCGAAATCGCCCACGAACCGGCCTTTCGTCTGAAATACGTTGTCGCAAAGCGAACAGAACGCGGAAAACGGGATCGGATCGGGCAGATTACCGATTCGTCCCAGATTTTCGGGCGGCAGCGGTTCGACGGAAACGAGCCCCAATAATTCGGCGAGAACGTCGTTGACGCCGCCTTTGCAGGCGTCCAGATTGGTATGTGCGGCAAAATGACCCACGCCGTTCCGGAGAAGGCGACAGGCTGCCGCAGTTTCCGCGGATCCGTATGACAGGGCTTTTACGCCGTCAAAAAGAATCGGATGATGCGTTAACACCAGATCGTATCCGCCTTCAACGGCTTCCTCTGCGACCGCGTCAGTCAGATCGAGCGCAACCAGCACCTTCCGGATCTCGTCCCGATCCGGTTCGATCAACAGACCGACGTTGTCATATTCAAAGGCGAGAGAACGCGGCGCGAAGCGTTCCATCATTGACAGAAAATCGTTCAGTTGCATTTAGTCCTCCTTCAGAGCGTCAAGGATCATTCGAAGCGCGCGGATCTTTTCGGCAAGGATTCGTTCTCCGTCCGACCCGGCAGCGGCTCGCAGTCTTTTTTCGTGCGTGAAAAGCTGTTGTTCACACAGCTTTTGCAGCAGCGGATCACGATCCGAAAAGGACCGATACCCGACGTCGAAAAACGACTCCGGAAAACCGTCGGGAATCGGATCGGGCGAATCGCCCGGTTCGGCTTTGAAGATCTGATAGTATCTTCCGTGATCATACACGATCCTGTCGGCCAGGATCCTGTATTGATTCTGATACAGATAGGCGCGTATGTCCGACTGTGCGCGCATGGGCTGCAGAACGATCGCCTTCGCGCCTGCGAGCGGAATCGTGCAGGCGTCGAGGATCCTGTTCATCAGCGTTCCGCCCATTCCGAGAATCGCGATCGCGTCGCACTCATTCGGCTCCAGAACACGCAGTCCGTCCCCCGCCCGAAAGGAAACTGCATCGCTTTTGCCGATTCGATCGATCAGGTTTTTGGCTTTCTCAAGGGAAGGTTCGCTGATATCGGTCGCGATCACGCGGCGGCAGGCGTTTCGCTGCAGCAGCGCGGCGGTCAGGCGCCCGTGATCGCAGCCGACGTCAGCCACGGAATCGTAACCGCTCAACAGATCGAGCGCCGCTTCAAGACGCGGCGTGACATGCACGTACCGGTCTCTCATAACATGATCGGCTTGACCGGCTTGACCCGGTCGATGGGTCCGCCGCCGAGACACAGTTCCCCATCGTAAAACACGACCCACTGTCCGGGCGTGACGGCACGCTGCGGAACTGCAAAATCCACGTGCGCGCCGGATCCTTCGACCGTCACGGAAACCTGTTGGTCCGGCTGACGGTAACGGAATTTTGCGGTGCATGGAAATGCCCCGGACGGAGGTGTGCCGGAGATCCAGTTGACACGGTCCGCGTCAAGAGACGTAGAATACAGTTCGTCGTGTTCCCCCTGCTGAACGATCAGAAGATTGCGGTCAAGATCTTTGCCGATAACGAACCAGCTCTCGCCGGTCCCGTCGCTTTTTCCGCCGATCCCGAGGCCGCGCCGCTGTCCGAGCGTATAATACATGAGTCCGTCGTGCGTTCCGATTTTTTTGCCTTTTTCGTCAACGATATCGCCTTTTTTTGCGGGAAGATACTGCATCAGAAACTGCTTGAAATTCCGTTCTCCGATAAAGCATACGCCGGTGCTGTCTTTTTTCTGTGCATTGACGAATCCCTGTTCGGACGCGATCCTTCGAACATCGGATTTACAGAGATCGCCGATCGGAAAAACAACGCGGGAAAGCTGATCGCGCGTAAGACCTGCAAGGAAATAGGACTGATCCTTTCCCCTGTCCGCTCCGCGCATCAGAAGCTTTTCCGGACTCAGTCTGCAGTAGTGTCCCGTGGCGATTTGTTCGGCCCCAGTCGAGAGAGAAAAATCCAGAAATGCTTTGAATTTGATCTCGCAATTACAGAGCACGTCCGGATTCGGCGTGCGGCCGCGTTTATACTCGTCAAGAAAATAGGAAAAGACGCGATCCCGGTATTCCCTGGCGAAATTCACCGTATAGTACGGTATACCGATGGCTTCGCAGACGCTTCGCACGTCGGAATAATCCGCGGTCGCGGTACAGACGCCCTCGGCGTCCTCTTCCTCCCAGTTTTTCATGAAAATGCCCACAACGTCACATCCCTGCTGCCTGAGCAGATACGCGGCAACAGAGCTGTCAACGCCTCCGGACATTCCTACGACTACGTGATGCATTCTTCCTCCGGTATCGGCTTCCGGAACAGAGGTTGTCCGCGCAAACCGCGCAAAAAACCGTCTCCCCTATCCGGCCGATCTTTCACAATGATTTTAGCATAAAGGAGACGATTTTGAAAGTACTATTTTACGTTACATTCCCGAGCAGCCGCAGGGACGATTCTGATTTCCGCAGCCGCAGCCGTTATCGCCGCAGAAACGGGACAACAGAAGCAGCCAGATCAGCGTGTCGCAGGAGATTCCCATACCGTTGTCGCCGTCCCCGATGAGCAGAAGCAGAACGAGCAGCCAGGTCAGATTGGTCCCGCCGAGATTATTGAACATTCAAGTATCCTCCGTTCGTAATGATTCGACTTTTTCGTCGTTACAGTATTGTATGTCTTCTTTTCGCCGTTTGTGCACGAATGCCGTTGCTTTGGCAGCGTTCCGCCGGATGCGGGCTGTTTTCGGATAAAAGATCAGTTCCTCGAAACGGCTTGACAAAATCCCTTTTTCGCATAATAATGATTTAGATTAACGGAGGAACAGAAAATGGAAGCGAAAAACTATTCAATGGACAAGATCGTCGTTCTTTGCAAGAACCGCGGTTTTATTTTCGCCGGATCCGAGATCTACGGCGGCCTCAGCAATACGTGGGACTACGGTCCGCTCGGCGTTGAATTGAAGAACAACGTCAAAAAAGCCTGGTGGAAGAAATTTGTCCAGGAAAGCCCGTATAACGTCGGTCTCGACGCCGCGATCCTGATGAATTCCGAAACATGGAAAGCGTCCGGTCATCTCGGCGGGTTCTCCGATCCTCTGATGGACTGCCGCGAATGCAAGGAGCGTTTCCGCGCCGACAAACTGATCGAGGACTGGACGGCCGAAAAAGGGATCGCGCTCGAAAAACCGATCGACGCGTTTACCCAGGCCGAAATGAAATCGTTCATCGAAGAACACCAGATCCCCTGCCCCACCTGCGGCAAGCACAATTTTACGGATATCCGTCAGTTCAATCTGATGTTCAAGACGTTCCAGGGCGTTACGGAAGACGCGAAGAACACGGTGTATCTGCGTCCGGAGACCGCTCAGGGCATCTTCGTGAATTTCGCAAACGTGCAGCGTACGACCCGCAAAAAGCTCCCGTTCGGCATCGGTCAGATCGGCAAAAGCTTCCGCAACGAGATCACGCCCGGAAACTTTATCTTCCGCGTGCGTGAATTCGAGCAGATGGAGCTCGAGTTTTTCTGCGAGCCCGGCACCGACCTCGAATGGTTCGATTACTGGCGCAGTTATTGCCACAAGTTCCTGCTTTCCCTCGGCATCAAGGAAGAGAATCTGCGGCTTCGCGACCATGATCCCGACGAGCTTGTGTTCTATTCCAAAGCAACGACGGACTTCGAGTTTCTTTTCCCGTTCGGCTGGGGCGAGCTCTGGGGCGTTGCGGACCGTACCGATTACGATCTGACGCAGCACCAGAACGCGTCCGGCAAGGATCTGAGCTATTACAACGCGGAACGGAACGAACGGTATATCCCGTACGTGATCGAACCGTCCCTCGGCGTCGAACGAACGGTCCTCGCCGTTCTCTGCAACGCCTACGAGGAGCAGCCGCTTGAAAACAACGACGTTCGCACCGTGCTGCACCTCCATCCCGCGCTTGCCCCGTTCAAAGCGGCGGTCCTTCCGCTTTCCAAGAAGCTTTCCGACAAAGCAAACGAGGTCTATCTCGAGCTTCTGAAGCATTTCTCCGTCGATTTCGACGAGACCGGATCGATCGGCAAGCGCTACCGCCGCGAAGACGAAATCGGTACGCCGCTCTGCATCACGTACGATTTTGATTCCGAAAACGATCACTGCGTTACCGTGCGCGACCGCGACACGATGGAACAGGTCCGCATCCCGATCGCAGATCTGAGAAGCTACATTGAACAACGACTTGACTTCTGACCCTGTCAGCCTCCGAACCCACGGAGGCTTTTTGCTATGGAACTGAACGGAACCGTACAATCCATCATCTTCAGAAACGCAGAGAACGGATATACCGTCCTCTCGCTTTTGAACGACGCCGATCAGCGTACGGTGACGTGCGTCGGCGTTCTGCCGCTGCTGAATGTCGGCGACACCGTCAGCGTCACGGGTGAAGAATCCTATCATCAGAGATTCGGCTCGCAGTTCAAAGTGGACTCCTATACGAGAAAAGCGCCTTCAAGCAACAGTGCGATCATCCGGTACCTCGAGAGCGGCGTTGTGCGCGGCGTCGGTCCGGCAATGGCCAGGGCAATCGTCGATCGCTTCGGCATGAACACGCTTGAGGTTTTGGAAAATGAGCCGGAACGATTGACAGAGGTATCCGGAATCGGCCCCAAGAAGGCGAAAATGATCAGTGTTTCGTTCCGGGAAAAGAAACTGTTCCGCGATGTTCTGCTGAGTCTGTCACCGTACGGCGTGACCGTCGGTCAGGCGTACAAAATGATGCAGACGTACGGGGAACTGTGTCTTGCGAAGGTGCAGGAAAACCCCTATCAGCTGATCGACGATATCGACGGCATCGGTTTTCTGACCGCGGACAGGATCGCCGTTCACGTTTCCGGCTTTGAATCGGATTCCCTCGCACGTTTGATGGCAGGCATTCGTTACTGTCTTCAGCAGGCCCGCGACGAACGCGGAGATATGTATCTCGTTCGCGATGCGTTGATTCTGAAAGCGAGCGCCCTGCTCGGCGCGTCCGCGGATCGCATCGAAGAAACCGTCGAATGGATGGAAAGCGGCGGCGATCTTCTGCAAAGCGACGTAAACGGCGACGACGCGATCTATCTGCCGTACCTTTTGAAATACGAGGAATACATTGCAAAAAAGCTTCTGGCGCTGAGCGAATCTCCCGCGCCGGAGTTGTATGATCTCGATCGCTGGCAGGCTGTCTCGGGAATCGATCTGTCGGATGAACAGAAGCAGGCGGTAACGCTTGCATTGAACAGCGGCGTTTCCATCATTACCGGAGGGCCCGGTACCGGTAAGACGACGATCATACGATGCATTCTGGAGGCCATGACGGAAAAAGGATATCTCGTGGAGCTCTCCGCACCGACCGGACGCGCTGCAAAACGTATGACCGAAGCGACCGGAACCGAGGCGCGAACGATCCACAGGCTTCTTGAGTTTATTCCGAACGAGGGCTTTCAGCGCAACCGGGACAACCCGCTTGTCGCCGATATGGTTATCGTAGACGAAATGTCGATGGTCGACGCACCGTTGATGTATGCGCTGCTGCAGGCGATCCCGAAAGGAACTCGCATCGTGCTGGTCGGCGATCGCGATCAGCTTCCGCCGGTCGGATGCGGAAACGTCTTTTCGGATGCGCTGACCTCATCCGTTCTTCCCTGCTGCAGGCTTACCGAGATCTTCCGACAGGCGCAGCGCTCCAAGATCGTGCGGAACGCGCATCTGATCAATCACGGACAGATGCCGGATCTTTCCGACCGCGATTCTGATTTTGTATTCGAAGAGATCCTGAATGCGGACCGGATCCGGGCGCGTCTTGTCGATCTCGTGCGCTCCGAATCCTCGCATCTCGGGACGTCGGATCCGCTGATGGATATCCAGGTCCTCGTTCCCATGAAAACGTCGGCTTTGGGCGTTTCCGAGCTGAATCAGCTCCTTCAGAACGTTCTGAATCCCGCAGCGTACGGCAAAACCGAGCATCATGTCGGTTCCGTCTGCTTCCGCGAGGGCGATAAGATCATGCAGATCAAAAACAATTACAAGATCGAATGGAAACGACGTACCGGAAAGGGCTGGTATGAGGACGGATGCGGCGTTTTCAACGGCGATTTCGGCACGATCCTTCGGATCGATCCGCATGATAAGATCGCGGAGATCGCTTTCGACGACGGCAGGATCGCCGAATATGCTTTTGCACAAATGGAAGAGATCGACCTGGCCTACTGCATCACGATCCACAAAAGCCAGGGCAGCGAATTCAAAACGGTTATTCTTCCGCTTGCAGGCGGTCCCGCGCCTCTTCTGACCAGAAACCTGCTCTATACCGCTGTGACGCGGGCAAAGCGTCTTGTATACTGTATCGGAAACCGGAATACGATCGAACGCATGGTGCGAAATGCGCAGAGAAACGAGCGCAATACGGGATTGAAGGAGCGTTTGCAGGCGTATGCGAATCTCTGATCGGATCAAACAAGGATCTGCTGTGTTTGCGGACGCGCTCATGCCGGGCCCGTATCAATGCTACATCTGTGACGAAGAGGATCTCATCGGAGAAGACGGTCTGTGCGACGCCTGCCGTTCCAAGCTGAAATACTACCCCTCCCCTGTCTGCAGTCAGCCGCTTGACGGGATCGCGATCGGTCTGCAGTATGGTGAAGAGATCGCGACGGCCGTTCTGCGCTTCAAGAAAAACGACATGCGCGAGTACGGAGCGTTTCTTGCGCAGTATCTTTCGGTCCCTTCGGAGTGGAAAGCCGATATTCTTGTTCCGGTACCGATTCATCCGCTGAAGCTCTGGCTTCGTCATATGCAGAATCACACGGAAACACTTGCCGCGTATCTGAGCCACGCAACCGGCATTCCGTATTCAACGGAGCTTCTGACAAAAACGAGGTTTACCGGTGAACAAAAGAAGCTCCGCGATCCGGCGCAGCGGCGTCGGAACATCCGCGGAAGCTTTTCCGCCGACCCTCTCGTGAAAGGGCTTCGGATCGTGCTGATCGACGACGTATTCACGACAGGCGCAACCGTCTATGAGTGTGCGCGCGTCCTGAAACAGCAGGGCGCGAAAGCCGTTTATCTTTCTGCCGTCACGTCTCCGCCGCATTGACGCAGAAGCGCATATTTGTCGTGCGTAGCCTTTCCGCCTCTCAGATGACGTTCCGCTTTATTGACGTTCAAAACGGCTCTTACCAGCCGATACAGATTCGGATTCATGTGCTGCAGGCGTTCCGTTACGTCCTTATGAACCGTGCTTTTTCCGATACACAGCGCATGAGCGGCTTCGCGAACCGTTGCTTTGTGGGAAACGATGTATTCTGCTTCTTCGTATATGCGCGTTTCAAACCAGTTCAAAACAATAACCCCCGTATACCAGATACTCAAGTATACGGGGGCGTTTTATTCGTTATGTCAGTAATTCTCGATGTTGATCGCTTTGATCGGTCCGTTCGGAAGGTTTTTGAGGTGTTCCGTATCGAACCGTTTGAATCCGGTTTCGCGATCGCTGAAACAGTACTCGACGAAGTTATCGGAGATGTTTTCGGGAAGCGACAGCGTTTTCCCGACGACCTCCGACAGCGAGATGCCGATATCGATCAAATGAACGTCCGGGAGCGTTTTCTGGATCACATTGAACAAAAACGGATAGTGCGTACAGCCGAGGATCAGCGTATCGATGTTCGTGTTCCGGATCGGTGACAGATACCGCTCCACCGTCATTTTTGTGATCGGATCATCTTCGCGGAATCCGTTTTCGATCAGCGGAACGAAGAGCGGGCACCCGATCCCGGAAACGGTCAGATGCGGGTACTTGCTCGTGATGTAGTCGGAATATGCATGGCTGTGAACGGTCGCCGGCGTTCCGATGACGCAGATATGGTTGCTTTTCGTGACTTTTGCGGCCGCATCGCAGGCGGGCTCGATCACGCCGAGGATCGGGATCGGAAACTCCTTTCGAAGGTCGAAGAGCGCGATCGCGCTGACCGTTCCGCATGCAACGACGATCGCTTCAACGCCTTTGGAAAGCAGGAACCTGACGTCCTGTTCTGCATAATGCAAGATCGTCTCGGGCGTACGCGATCCGTAGGGTACGCGTGCGGTATCGCCGAAATATACGATGGATAATCCTTTGTTTGCGGCGCAGATCGCATTCAGAACGGTCAAACCGCCCAGTCCGCTGTCAAATACGCCGATCCTGCTGAAAGTACTCATGCTGCCTCTCACGTTTGTTTTTCGTTATTCTACCACGGTTTTCGGATTCTTGCAACCGTCTGTATCGTATGTACAAAACGGAAAAAGCAGAAGAGGGACGGCTGTCCCTCCTCAACTTCCTCATTCGTTTTTCTGCAAAAGAACGTATCCCGTATCCGCCGCTTCATAGACGGCTTCAACGTCCCGGTCCATCTTGGCCAGCTGTGGATCGTCCGCATGATACATGACGCACGTTCCGCAGCTGGATGACAGGACTCTGGGAACGGGTCCGAGCTTTGAATCGATCCCCTCTTTCCTCAGCGTCCGGTTTGTCATAAGCGCAGACGCGTGTGTGTAGAACGTTGCAACGTAGTTCATTTTGAAAGCGTCATCCTGAATTCACCGTCGATCTCTTCGGTTTTTACATCATAATGCTGCGATGCGGCAAACCTCGTGATGTTGCCGACGGCGGTCATATTGTCAACCATGACTTCAAGCGAGTCGGGATGGTTCTTTTTCACTTCACGCTGCACGAGCAAAACGGGCATCGGACAGCTTAATCCTCTTGCATCTACCATGTTCACGCCCTCCTTTTGATGTTCAGTACGGAAATTAATGCAAGGATCACGAAACCGGCGATCAGCACCCACAGAACGGGGCCTGCGCCGATCCCGGTCCCGCTGGAAGCCAGACCGAAGTTGTGTGAAACGGCTGCGCCGGCTATGAACCCGAAAACGGTAACAGCGGAATCGCTGTTTCCTTCACCGGCCAATACGAGCTGGCGAAGCGGGCATCCGCCGAGCAGCACGCTGCCCCATCCGACGACGACCATTCCCAGGAAATTGTAAAGGCTTTCCGTATGCGCGATCGGCTGACCCTCCATTCCGAATTTGAACGTGCCGCGGATCAGGTTTCCGACGACAACGGCCGCGATGATCGCAAGAAAACCGTATACAAGATGAAAATCCTTGAACATAACGGCGTCACGCACGCCGCCCGCCATGCACAGGCGCGAGCGCTGACAGAGCGCGCCGACAACGATCGCGATCAAAAGCGCTGCATACCAGTACGCCTGCATGCTGCCGGGTCCTTCCGTGCTTTTTGCAAACAGATTCGGAATGAACGACAGAACAAACAAAACGGCGAGAAGAATCGGGAAGAAAAGTCCCTCAGCCGCATTCTGCCTGTATGCGCGATTGAGCGAGAAGCCGAACCGAAGCGGGAACGTGCCGATCACGATTCCGACGATAAAACCGACGAGACCGATCAATGCGTTTACGTCGCCTCCGCCGATGCGGATAACCATGCGGAGCGGACAGCCCAGGAACACGAGCGCGCCGATCATGACGAGCATGCCGAGCATAAACCGCGTGAACGGAGAAGAACCGCCCTGCGGTTTCCATTCTTTCTTGATGAACGCCATTTCCATTGCGCCGAGAACGATCCCGACGATTTCCGGACGGAAATACTGAACCGGAGCAGCGCCGTGGAACCGAAGCGCACCGGAAATGTCCCGTTCAAAGCATGCGATGCAAAACCCCATATTCGGCGGGTTGCCGAGCGCCGAAAGAATAACGGCTGCCGCACCGGTCACGAGTCCCGTCACGATGACGAGCCAGTTTCTCTGCAGGAATCCCTGGAATCCCTTTTTTGCTGTATCCATTAGTTTCTCCTCTCTGTATTCGCTATTCCCTTGCACGAATAACGATCTGATGGTATAATAACATATATAAGCGTTATTTGCAAGCGAGGATAACGATTTGATGAATACGATTTATCTTGACAATGCCGCAACCTCATTTCCTAAGGCAAAAAGCGTGTCAGACGCCATGAAGCGGTTTCTGGACGAGTCCTGTTCGAACGTCGGCCGTGGCAGTTATCTTCGCGCGCAGGAAGCAGGGCTGTCCGTCATCGAAACGCGCGAACGGATTTGCAGTCTGTTCGGCTGCGAAGATCCGAAGCTCGTGATCTTTACGGGCGGAATGACGGCGTCTCTGAATACGGTCATCAAAGGATACGTCCGCCCCGGGGATCGTGTTCTGATCTCTTCGTTCGAACACAATTCCGTGATCCGGCCGCTCTTCCAGATCGGCGCGGAGGTCGTCTGCATTCCGGCTTCGCATGACGGCCGATCCGACCTGACAAAGCTTCCCCACGATCTTTCCTCCTTCCGCCTTTGCATCCATACGCACGCATCCAACGTCAGCGGTGTGATTCAGCCCGTCGAAGAACTGGCAAAACGACTGAAAGCCGCGGGCGTACCGTTCTGCATCGACGCTGCTCAGACTGCGGGGCACTTTCCGTTTTCCATGCTCGGGATCGGAGCAGATGCCGTCTGTATGCCCGCGCATAAAGGCCTTCTTGCCGCGCAGGGACTCGGCGTTCTCTGCCTGACCGGATCGTTTGCGGATCGTCTTGATCCGCTGATCTCCGGCGGGACCGGATCGGTTTCCGACAGTTATGAAATCCCGCGGTTCTACCCTGACAGGCTGGAAGCCGGCACGATCAATCTGCCGGGCATATTCGGCTTAAAAGCCGCATTGGAGCAAGCAGACTTTCTTTCCGTACGAAAACACGAAATCGAGCTCTGTCGTTTTTTCCTCGACGGATTATCGGATGTACCGTTGATTCGAATTCTTGGAACGAAGAACGTTTCCGAACACGTCGGCGTTTTTTCGATCGATTTTCTGCGGCAAGACAATGCGAAAGCTGCATATCGGCTTGAGAACGAATTCGGGATCCTGACGCGCTGCGGCCTGCATTGCGCGCCCTTTGCGCACCGTGCATTGCGCACGTTTCCGAAGGGGACTGTCCGTTTCAGCTTCTCCTCTGCAACCACGGTCGAGGAACTCGCTTATACGCTTGACGCGATCCGCAGGATCATCTGAAACGCGCCTAAAATATATAGTTTCCGCAGCGCCTTTCGGGGCGCATTATTCTTGCATCGGATCGGAATTCGTTATATAATAACGAAGATCGATTACTCGTTAGATCGAAGGAGGAATTCAATGAAACAGATTCAAGTTGCACTTTGGGGATTCGGTGCCATGGGTAGCGGCATCGCAAAGGTCCTGCTGACCAAAAAAGGTGTCGAGATCACCGGCGTCTGCGATATTCATCCCGCACGTGTCGGCAAGAGCATTTATGATCTTCTCGGCGTTGAGCGCGGAGATCGTCAGGACGTAAAGGTCATCGGCGACATCGACCTTGCGCTCGATCCGAAACCCGATCTCTGTATTCTCGCGACCGATTCGTTCACAAAGAAAGCATATCCGAAAATCTGCCATCTGATCGAAAAGGGCGTCAACGTTATTTCCACTGCCGAGGAGATGAGTTATCCCCGCGCGCAGAACCCCGAGCTCGCCGATAAAATGGACGCGCTCGCAAAGGGCGCAGGCGTTTCCGTTCTCGGCACGGGCATCAACCCCGGTCTGATGATGGACCTCCTTGCCATCTGCCTTTCCGGATGCATGACGGACGTCGAACACGTGCTGTGCAAGCGCGTGAATTCCCTCTCCCCCTTCGGCCCCGCCGTTATGGAAGAACAGGGCGTCGGCCTGACCGTTGAACAGTTTGAAGAGGGATGCAGGAACGGAACGCTCGCAGGTCACGTAGGCTTTGCGGAATCCGTCGGAATGATCGGCGAAGCGCTCGGATTCGATATCGACCGGTTCGAGCAGCAGATGAAGCCGATCGTTACGACCGTCGATCGCAAATCCCCCTACGGATTTGCAAAAGCGGGCGACGTCGCCGGCGTGAACATGACCGGTCAGGGCTATATCGGCGATACCGTCATGATCGATATGATTCATCCCCAGCAGATCGAGCCCGAACTGGAAGGCACGTTTACCGGCGATTACATCACGCTCACCGGCACGCCGAACGTGAATATGCAGATCAAGCCCGAAGTCAACGGCGGTATCGGCACCATCGCAATGTGCGTCAACATGATTCCGCACGTTCTCAACGCGACGCCCGGTCTCAAGACGATGATCGATCTCCCCGTCCCGCATGCGATCATGGGCGATATGCGCAAGTATCTCAACAAATGAGGTGTCCAAAATGATCAGAAAGAACGATTGGGTACAGATCCATATCGACGTTCTGAAACCCGAGGAGCGCGCGACCAATATCCCCGAAGACACACGTCACGTTCCGCTTGAAATGTGGGTCAAAGGACATCTTCAGAACGAATCCGCCGAACTCGGCGACGTTGTGACCGTCAAAACGAAGACCGGTCGCCTTGTTGAAGGCACGCTGTGCGCGTTGAATCCGTCCTTTACACACAACTTCGGCGACTACATTCCAGAACTCGATCAGATCGAGGAGACGGTAAAGACCATTCTTTTCGGAGGTGCAGATCATGCGTGACAACAGTTATTCTGCCGTAATGGCCAGGAAAAACGAGATCATGAAGCGCGCCGTCGGAATGGACTACGATCTGTTCGAAAGCGGTTCGATCGCATTCGATTACGAAGCGATGATGGCGGCGACCGGCTATACGCTCGACGCCGTGCGCAAGATCCAGGTTGAGGAATTCCAGATCGGGAATACGCCGCTCTATGAGCTGAAGAACCTTACGCAGCTTGCGCGTTCCTTCGCTCCCGAAGGCATGGGCGCCCGCATCTTCGTCAAGGATGAGGCGTCCAACCTCTCCGGCAGTTTTAAAGTCCGTCGAGCGGCGACCAGTATCCACCAGGCGAAAAAAATGGGCTATAAGGGCGTTATTTCGGCGACTTCCGGCAACTACGGCGCCGCTGTCGCCGCCTGCGCCGCGAAAGCCGGACTGAAATGCATCGTCGTGCAGGAATGCTTCGACTCGAAGGGAATCGGTCAGCCCGAGATCATCGAAAAAGCGCGCAAGTGTGAAGCGCTCGGTGCGGAAGTCGTTCAGCTTACGGTCGGTCCGGAACTGTTTTACATGTTCCTTCGCATGCTCGAAGAAACCGATTACTTCAACGCTTCCCTCTATACGCCGTTCGGAATCGCGGGCGTTGAAACGCTCGGATATGAGATCGCGCAGCAGTGCCGTCTGATGCTCGGCAGAGATCCCGACGTTGTCGTTTGCACGAACGCGGGCGGCGGAAACCTGACCGGCACCGCACGCGGGCTGCTGAAAGCCGGATGCAATGCGGAAGTCGTTGCGGCGAGCGTCAATCTCTCCGGACTGCATATGGCCAGCGATCATCAGTTCAATCTGAAGTCGTTTACGACGGGACATACCGGATTCGGCATGCCGTTCTCCACGTGGCCCGATCGCAGCGACGTTCCGAGAAGCGCTGCAAGACCACTTCGGTACATGGATCGGTACGTCACCGTCAACCAGGGCGAAGTTTTCTATACCACGGAAATGCTTGCCGCCTTGGAAGGCATGGAAAAGGGTCCTGCCGGAAACACGTCGCTTGCCGCCGCGTTTGCTCTTTCGCAGACGCTTCCGAAGGACAAAATCATCGTCGTTCAGGAGACCGAATACACCGGTGCTGGCAAGCACGTCAATGCGCAGCTCAGCTTTGCACGCAAGAACGGCATCGACATTCATTTCGGGAACCCGGAAGAGGAAGTTCCCGGAAAGAGCATCGTTCTTCCCGCGCATCCCTCGCTGATCAAGGCGCGTCCCGCTGATATGACGCATCTCCGTACGTCCTTGATCCATAATGCGGTCAAGATGACCGGAAAGCAGCCGACGGACGCCGATATCGACTTCCTCGCAGCCGAAACCAAGACCGACAGAGAATTTGTAAAGGAGCATCTTGCATGAAACGCAACGACGATTTTGAAACAAGACGCGAACATCTGAAGGATTTAAGCGACGCTGAACTTGAAACGCGCTTCTGGTCATTGATCGAAGAATTGATCAATCCGCTTCTGAAATTGGGATATGAGAATACGACGCCGGCGATCGAACGCAGCGTGCTTCTTCGCATGGGATTCTCCTCGCTTGAAGCAAAAGCGCTCGTGGAGGGCTGTCTCGAGCACAATCTCATGGAGCACGGCGCAGGAAACGTTGTATATCGTCTTTCGCGGAAAGACGGTACGGACGTTCGCACGGCAGGTCTGAAACTGATCGAAAAGCAGGCCTGGGATGAAGCGGAAACGCTGTTCGGAGGTGAAAAGGCATGAGCGATTACATTCTTGATAAAGATACCAAGATCGACGTTGCCGAGATCCTGAAGGACCTTGAACACTATCATCCCCGCCGCCGCGGCTGGACGTGGCGCGAACCGGTTCCCGGTCTGCAAATGGGACCGTTCACGTATGAAGACGCAAGCAAGCCTTTGAAAGACAGCGTCGGACTTCCCCCCGCCCACTATTTCGGCGACATCGATCCGCAGCCGATTCCCGTTATCACGACCGAGATCGCATCGGGTCGGTTTGAAGACGATATCCGTCGAATGAGAATGGCCGCGCATCACGGTGCGGACCATATTATGGTCATTCGTACTGCCGGTCAAAGCCACTTCGACGGTCTGATCGAAGGAACGCCGCAGGGCATCGGCGGCGTACCGGTCACCCGCAAGCAGGTTCGCGCGCAGCGCAAAGCGCTTGACATGATCGAGGACGAAGTCGGTCGTCCGATCAATTATCACAGCTACGTTTCCGGCGTTGCAGGTCCGGATATTGCCGTCATGTTCGCCGAGGAAGGCGTTAACGGCGCGCATCAGGACCCGCAGTATAACGTCATCTACCGGAACATCAATATGGTGCGGTCGTTCGTTGACGCCTGCGAATCCAAGAAGGTCATGGCCTGGGCGGATATGGCGCAGATCGACGGCGCGCACAACGCGAACGCAACGGCCCGCGACGCTTGGAAGGTCATGCCGGAACTCATGGTGCAGCACGGCATCAACGCGCTGATCTCCGCCAAGGTCGGCATGAAGAAAAAGAATATTTGTCTGTCAACCGTTCCGCCTACGGCAACGCCCGGACCTTGCATCCATATCGATCTGCCGTATGCGGTTGCGCTTCGCGATCTCTTCCACGAGTATCGGATGCGTGCGCAGATGAACACAAAATACATCGAAGCCTCCACGCGTGAAGCGACCGTTACGCACGTGCTGAACATGGTCATCTCCAAGCTGACCAGCGCCGATATCCAGAGCACGATCACACCCGACGAAGGACGCAACGTTCCGTGGCATATCTACAACATCGAAGCCTGCGATACTGCGAAGCAGGCGCTGATCGGCATGGATGGCCTTATGGAAATGGTCGAACTCAAGAAGGACGGTTATCTGCGTGAAAAAGCGCGTGAACTTAAGGAACGCGCGGTACTCTTCCTTGAGAACATGATCGAGCTCGGCGGATATTTCAATTCCGTCGAAGAGGGCTTCTTTGTAGACAGCGGCATGTTCCCCGAGCGCAACGGCGACGGCATTTCCCGCAAGATCGATGGCGGGATCGGCGTCGGAACGGTCATCAAGCGCGCGAAAGACTATTGCGCGCCTGTTACCGCGCACTACGGCTACAATAACGTAGCGCAGTACGATCCGTCCGCTGCAGACGATCCCGCGAAGCTGATCGGCGGATGCACGTTCGAGTGCCCCGAAAAGATCCAATACATCGACGAGCTTGACGAGACGGACAACGTATATCTGCGTATGGACGAAGTCAAAGACTATGCCGGTCCGGACGCAAAGCTGATCAAGCCGGAAATGGAATGGCTGGCCGACGGCACCGTGATGCTTACGATGTTCTTCCCCACCGACGTTCGTCACGCGGAAGCCGCGGCTCTTGAAATCGGCAAACGGATGAATCTGACCGACTGCGAAGTCATCAACCGCGAGATCATGCACCGTGCGGAAGGAACGCGCATCGAGATGAAAGGCAAAGTCGGATTCTCGATCCGGATGGACGAACTGCAGCTTCCCTCCGTCCCCGACGTTCTGAGCGATGACGAGCTTTGGGATGCGATCGACAAGAAGCCCATGCGGATCGTTGCCGGTACGATCGGCGACGACGAGCATTCCGTCGGTCTGCGTGAGATCCTGAACATCAAGCACGGCGGCATCGAGAAATACGGAATTGAGTGCATTTATCTCGGCACGTCCGTACCGCCCGAAAAGCTCGTTCAGGCAGCAATCGAAACGAACGCCGACGCGATGCTTGCATCCTGCATCATTTCTCACGATGATATCCACTACAAGAACATTGCGAAGGTCGACAGGATCGCGCGCGAGATGGGCGTCCGCGACAAGCTGATGTTTGTTGCGGGCGGCACGCAGGTCACCGACGAGGGCGCACGTGAAGCTGGCGCGGACGTCGGCTTCGGCCGCGGCTCGCACGGAAACCACGTCGCGACCTTCCTCGTGAAGGAACGCGCAAGAAGAGAACAGCAGAATGCACGTTAACGTACTCGTTGCGGAAATCGGATCAACGACAACGGTCGTCAATGCGTTTGACGGTCTCGGTTCAGCGTCGCCGCGCTTTACGGCCCAGGGCAAGGCCCCTACGACCGTACTGGACGGCGACGTTCGGATCGGATTGAAGAACGCGATTGACGACCTTCTTTCCAGTACCGGTGAACGTTCGCTGACGTATGACCGCATGCTTGCCTCCGGATCCGCCGCGGGAGGACTTCGCATGACTGTGCACGGACTCGTGCGCGATATGACCGTCCGCGCCGCGGAAGCCGCCGCGCTCGGGGCCGGTGCGATCATCGTTCAGACAACGGCCGGAAAACTGAACGCCTTTGATCTGGATGATCTCGCTTCCGCACGGCCGAATCTGATCCTTCTCGCAGGCGGAACGGATTACGGTGAGCGTGAGACGGCCGTCTTCAACATGAAAGCCATTGCGGAATCCGGGGTGAAGGTCCCCGTGATCTACTGCGGCAACGTTCAGAACAGAACGATGATCGCAAGGATCGCGGACGAATACGGGATCCCGCTTTCTGTTGCCGACAACGTCTACCCGCGGCTTGACGAGCTGAACGTGGAATCCGTTCGCAGGGTGATCCACAACATGTTCGAACAGCATATCGTGAAAGCCCCCGGTATGGAACACATACGCGATATGGTCAACGGCTCGATCCTTCCCACCCCGGGAAGCGTCATGCTTGCGGCGCAGCTTCTGTACGATTCGATCGGCGATCTTGCCGTCATTGATATCGGCGGCGCTACGACGGACGTTCACTCCGTTACGGAGGGCTCGCCGGAGATCACGTCCATGATGACCTCTCCCGAGCCGACTGCAAAGCGAACCGTGGAAGGCGATCTCGGTCTGTATATCAACGCGCGCAACCTGGTGGATCGGATCGGGATCGATCAATTGGAGAAGGAACTCCATCTCGACGTTCCGGAGATCATGCAAAACTACCGGCCGATCCCGCTCACGGAGGAACAGTTTGCGCTAACGGAGCGGCTTTGCCTCGAAGCGGGGCTCGTTTCGCTGGATCGACACGTCGGCAAGCTGCGGCATCTCTATACGCCGCAGGGTCGCAGAACGATCGCCGAGGGCAAAGATCTGACTTCGATCCGATGGCTGGTCGGGACCGGCGGCGCGCTTACAAGACTGCCGCATCACGAGCAGATCCTGCGCACGATCGCCGACAGCAACAAGAGCAAAATGCAGCTCTTCCCCTCGCCCGGTACGGTACGAACCCTGATCGATCACGATTACATTATGGCGTCGCTCGGCGTTCTGTCCAAAGAAGATCCCGAGTCCGCATTGCGACTGATGAAAGAGAGTATCCGATGGAACGAAATCCAAAGCTGATCATTAACAAGACGAAACTTCTGCATAATATGCGCACGCTCGTTGATGCGGCACACAGACAACACGTTCAGATCGCGCTTGTTTCCAAGGTGACCTGTGCGCATCCTGCCGTGATCGACTGCATCAACCGAAGCGGCTGCGACATGCTTGCCGATTCGCGCATCATGAATCTGAACGCATCCGTTTCAACGCTTCCGAAGCTGCTTCTTCGGATCGGCATGCCCGAGGATGCGGAAGCGATCGTACTGTCGTCCGATATCAGCCTTGAGAGCGAGGAACGCACGATCCTTGCGCTGCAGAGCGCTGCCGAAAAGCATGGTCTGAAGCATCGCGTGATCCTGATGATCGATCTCGGGGATCTTCGTGAAGGCGTTTTTTTCCGCGACCGCGACGAGATCATAAGGCTGGCTGCGCTTATCAAGCAATCACCCAATCTCGAACTGTACGGAACCGGAACGAATCTGACCTGCTACGGCTCCGTTATGCCCGACCGCGAGAATCTCGGAACGCTGGTTTCGATCACCGAATGGCTCCGAAAAGAACTCGGACTTCCCATCCCGGTCATTTCCGGCGGCAACAGCACTTCGCTGCGGCTGCTGTTGGACGGAGATCTTCCGGAAGGGATCAATCATCTCCGTCTCGGCGAATCCGTGATGTGCGGCGTTATCCCGGGCATCTATACGAAAATCGAGGGCTGTTATCAGGACGCATTCACGCTTGAAGCGACGATTGCGGAATGCAAGAGAAAACCGTCTTATCCGATCGGAACGCTGAGCAGAAACGCTTTCGGAGAATGCGTACAGTACGTTGACAGAGGAGAAATGATCCGCGCGATTGCCGCAATCGGCAGACAGGACGTTTCCGTTGACGGCTTGACGCCGGTCGATCCCGACGTTGAGATCCTCGGCGCCAGCTCCGATCACCTGCTTCTGAATCTGACGGAAACGGATCGTTATCGCGTCGGCAGCACGGTTTCGTTCCGCCTCGATTACGGAGCGCTGCTTTCGGCTTCCACAAGCCCGTATGTTTCGAAACTTGCTGTTGAGTCATGACGGATCTGCGTTTTGAGTTTCATACCGCGGAAACGGTCAAGTCCACGAATACGACCGTAAAAGAGCTTGCAAAAAACGGCGCTCCGGAAGGATACGTTCTGTCCGCATCCGCGCAAACACGCGGAAGAGGCCGTTTGAACCGGATCTTTTTCTCCCCCAAGGGAACCGGTTTGTATTGCTCGCTTCTTCTCCGGCCCTCCGTACCCCTTCCCTCCTATGCGCTGACGTGCATGGCGGCGGTCGCTCTTTGCGAAACGATCGAAAGTTACGGCATTTCCTGCGGAATCAAATGGGTCAACGATGTCTACGTAAACGGCAGAAAGGCGGCCGGGATCCTCGTGGAAAGCGCGATCGGATCCGGCGGTGTCATTCAGTATGCGGTCGTGGGAATCGGCGTCAATCTGTTTCCGCCGCAGGCAGGTTTCCCCGAAAGCATTTCCGAGAAGGCCGGCGCAGTCTTTTCATCGGAGCCCGATGAAACCCTGAGAAAGCAGTTTCTTAAGCGTCTGATGACTCGCATCAAAGTCTATTACGACGCGCTTCCGGAAATCGGGTTTTATGATTCGTACCGATCCCGCCTGATTCTGCTTGGAAAAGAGATCCTCTTCTCCGATCCTGAGGGAATGCGGCGCGCATCCGTGATCGATCTGGACCCGGAATTCCGGCTTCGGATCCGAACCGACTCCGGGGAGATCCGTTCGCTCGACCGCGGAGAGGTCACATTTCTCTGACCGTTCTGCGGTAAGCACCGGAACGGCTTTGCGGACGGTAATCCTGCAACAATTGCTTGAAAAAGTCGGATCGGGCATGTATACTGTATAAAGTGATTTTGAAAACGGAGTCATCCATGATACAGTTTCAAAACGTAACGTTTCATTACGAAAAATCCTCTACCCCCGCGCTGTCCGAAATCAATCTTGAGATCGCGCAGGGTGAGTTCATTGCGATCGTAGGACATAACGGAAGCGGCAAAAGCACGCTTGCAAAGCATATAAACGGGCTTTTGCTCCCGACCTCCGGATCCGTCATCGTATGCGGATACGATACCAAAAACGAAAACGATATACTGAAGATCCGGCAACAGGTCGGAATGGCGTTTCAGAATCCGGACAATCAGCTCGTCACGACCATCGTGGAAGAGGACGTTGCATTCGGGCCCGAAAACCTCGGTATCGCATCGGAGGAGATCCGTGCGCGCGTCGACCGTGCGCTCTCTTCCGTCGGCATGACGCAGTACGCCGAATCCGCCGTACACAATCTGTCCGGAGGACAAAAGCAGCGGATCGCGATCGCCGGCATTCTTGCCTTGCGGCCGAACATTCTCGTTCTCGACGAAGCGACCGCAATGCTGGACCCGAGCGGCCGTGAAGACCTTCTGCGGACCGTCAAAAGACTGCATGACGACGGCATGACCGTGATCATGGTCACGCAGTATATGGAAGAGACCGTTGACTGCGACCGCATCGTCGTTATGAATCGCGGACGGATCGTATGCGTCGGAACGCCTTCCGAAGTCTTCCGCAAACAGGATATTCTTGAAAAAAGCAATCTTGTCGCTCCGGAAGCCGTTAAGGTGCGAAATGAATTAAAGAATATGGGCTTTGAAATCCCGGATGACGTTCTGACAGCCGAGAGCCTTGCGGAGGCAGTATGTCCGTTGTTGTAAATCATCTTACATACGCGTATTCCGAAGGCGGAAAACCGCTTCCGCCGACTTTGATTGACCTCAATTTCACGATCGAGGAAGGCGAGTTCCTCGGGATCATCGGTCACACCGGAAGCGGGAAATCGACATTCGTCAAACATCTGAACGGACTGATCGCGTCGGAGAAGGGCGTTGTGACCGTCGACGGACACGATCTGTCCGAAAAAAACGAGCGCAAGATCGTTCGTTCGCTTGTCGGAATGGTGTTTCAGTATCCGGAATATCAGCTGTTTGCCGAGACTGTGTACGACGACGTCGCATTCGGTCCGAAAAACATGAAATGCGATGAAGCCGAGATCAAAAAACGTGTCGTGCGTGCAATGGAGCTTGTAGGGCTTGACGTCGATCGTTTTTCCTCAAGATCCCCGTTTGAACTCAGCGGCGGCGAGCGAAGAAGAGCTGCGATCGCCGGCGTTCTTGCCATGGAACCGAAATATCTGGTTCTCGACGAGCCGATGGCAGGTCTTGACCCGAAAGGCCGAGAGGAGATCCTTGCGCTTCTTGAGCGGCTTCGCAGGGAAAACGGATGTACGATCATTATGATCTCGCATTCCATGGACGATATCGCTCGTCATGCAACAAAAGTTCTTGTGCTTGAAAAAGGATCCGTCTATCTGTTTGATAAGCCTGAGATCGTTTTTTCGCACGCAGAAGAGCTCATGTCGATCGGTCTTTCCGTGCCGAACGTTACGAAGATCTGTATCGAAATGAACCGCCGCGGCGTTCCGATCCCGAAAACGATCTGCACCGAGAACGCGTTTCTCAACTGGTTCAAGGAGGGTCGGAAGCATGCGTGACATTACCCTCGGCCAGTTCGTTGCCGGCAATTCCGTCATTCATAAGCTGGATCCCCGCACGAAGATCGGCATGATGATCCTCTATATCGTCATGACGTTCCTTGTCAAGCGAATCTATTTCTTCGCGATCCCGCTTGCGTACCTGATCATCGAACTGATTCTGTCCGGGATCTCGCTTCGGTATATCCTGAATGCGCTGAAACCGATCCGCATCCTTTTGATCCTCATGTTTGTTCTGAACCTTGTGTTTACAAAGGGCGAAAACGTATGGCTCGATCTCGGTTTCTGGCAGATCACAGGCGAAGCCGTTCTGCAGTCCTGTTTCATGACGCTTCGCATCATTCTGCTCGTCGCCGGTGCGTCCATGCTGACGCTCACGACGTCTCCGCTTGCACTGACGGACGGTCTGGAGAGGCTGCTCTCTCCTCTGAAGGTTTTCCGATTCCCCGCGCATGAGCTCGCAATGATGATGACGATCGCGCTCCGTTTCATTCCCACCCTGATGGACGAATCGGACAAGATCAGAAGCGCACAGATGGCGCGCGGCGCCGACTTTGAAAGCGGCAACGTTTTTCGCCGTGTAAAAAGCATGATCCCGATCCTGATTCCGCTTTTTGTTTCTTCGTTCAGAAAAGCGGATGAACTTGCGATCGCGATGGAATCGCGCTGCTATCACGGCGGCGAAGGAAGAACGCGCCTCCATCAGCTGCGCTTCCGGCTTCCCGATCTGATCGCGATCCTCGTTACGCTTCTGTTCGTTGCGTCGCTTATCGTCGTGCTGGTGCTGTTCTGATGAGAAGGATCCGATTCATAGTTTCATACGACGGTACGGATTACGTCGGCTGGCAGGTACAGCCGAACGGCGTTTCCGTGCAGGAAATACTTGAAAAAGCGCTGAACGAACTGACCGGAGAAACGATTCGTGTCGAAGGTTCCGGACGTACGGACAGCGGCGTGCACGCAATGGCGCAGGTCGCGCACTTTGAAACAGCGGCAAGAATGACTGCCGATAAATTCGCGATCGCCATGAATATGCATCTGCCGGAAGATATCCGCGTCCTGTACTCCGAGGCGTGCGATCCGACTTTTCACGCCCGGTTTTCCGCTAAAAACAAACAGTACCGATACACGGTGCAGCTCGGACAGCATTCCGACGTCTTTGCAAGAAAGACGTCCCTGCATCTGCATTATGTTCCGGACGTTGCCGCCATGCAGAAAGCCGCGTCATGCGTGATCGGAACGCATGATTTCGCCGCGTTCAAATGTTCCGGAAGCACGATGGAACGAACCGTTCGTACGATCACGAAATCCGAATGGACGCAAAGCGGTCGGTTCCTTACATATACGGTCGAAGGAAACGGATTCCTGTACAATATGGTTCGGATCCTTGTGGGAACGATGCTTGAGATAGGAAGCGGAAAAAGACCCGTTTCCGACATGTCGCTTGCCCTCGATGGATTGGACCGTTCGCTTTCCGGCGCGACCGCGCCCGCGCACGGGCTCTGTCTCACCCGGGTCGTCTATCCGGATTTTGATACCGAGGAGGTCCTGAAGCGTGAAGGATTCTGACTGGATGCGATACGCGCTCGAGGAGGCGGAGACAGCGCTTTTCGAAAGAGAAGTCCCGGTCGGCGCCGTTATCGTCAAAAATGACAGGATCGTCGCGTCCGCGCACAATCGCTGCGAATCGCTCAGCGATCCGACGATGCATGCGGAAATGATCGCGGTGAAAGAAGCGTTTGCAGCGATCGGAAGTCTGGACGGGTGCACGTTATACGTCACGCTTGAACCCTGTGCGATGTGCATCGGCGCGATGATCCATATGCGTCTCCCCCGTCTTGTATACGGCGCTTTCGATCCGGACTCCGGGTGCTGCGGATCCCGGATCGATCTCGGTGATAAGTGGTTCGATCACAGCGTACAAACGATCGGGGGAATCCTTGAACCGGAATGTACGAAGATCCTGAAAGATTTCTTTATTTCGCGCAGAAGCGAATAATTTTTATTGCATTTTTCGGATCAATGCGTTATACTATCAAAGTCGCACGGAGACGTATCGAAGTGGTCATAACGAGAACGACTCGAAATCGTTTGACTGGTGATGAGCCGGTCCGTGGGTTCGAATCCCACCGTCTCCGCCATGAATGAAACCTCTTTTGTCTACCATGGCAAAAGGGGATTTCTTTTATAAAGAAGTCTAAAGCATGATTGCATTTATGTAGAAATATCGATATAATAAAGCATAAACCTTAAATGAGGCGCTGATTATGAATAATAGTATCGAAATTCAGTCATTTCTGCA